>OLZZ01000010.1_pt1 | contig 128746 bp, 124 predicted proteins | sample 1673571 | NCBI WGS metagenome assembly OLZZ01 (sample SAMEA103958115, study PRJEB25191) | human gut metagenome | biome: human-associated habitat [ENVO:00009003]; feature: intestine environment [ENVO:2100002]; material: feces | place: Germany | collected 2013/2015 | reverse complement strand
ACAAATGGGGTGTCTCCCCCACCCCCAATAAACGTTTCATATTGGGTATGCGTTTCAAAAAGTTTTAAATAAGTTGCCATTTTTATAAATAATATTTGTTTAAACAATTATTGTATTACATATAAATATCCCAACATACATAAAAATGTACGTTGGGATATTGGTTAATTAAGAAGTTTGCCTAACTAATTAATTTCTTGTTTTGACAATAACTTCAATATCACGATTTTTATACTTTATTTCAAACATGCTATCTGCTTCACTAAATAGCATATAATCGCTTTTTTCCAAATTAATCTCATTTTGATTTTGTATTTGTCTATCATATGCATCAAGTTCTTCAAAATCACAATCTGAAACATTAACTAACTGCTGAGTACTCCTATCTGTTGAATATCCTTCACCAACCTTATTAAATATTCTCATTTTCACAAGGTTAATGACACCATCAAGTTTTGAAATTTCTTTTTCCAAATCCCCAACAAATATATCATCACCCATTAAATGTTTCCTAATATCCATATAGTCATAGACTAAATCAATGATTCTTTTTGTAACCTCCGACTTATCATATGACTTATCAAGATAAACTGTAAGTCTGAACGCCAAATTGATTATTTTTCCTGATTTTATCTCAACAAAATCATTTATCATCCTATATTGTGACAAATAATTTTTAATATTGTTTGCAACTGTTTCTGATAAGAAATTTGTCAGATGTCCCTCATAATCAAGACCTAATGTATATATAACGATTTTGTTATTTTCTTCAATAGCATTATGTCTGAACGGACATCCAAATTTTGCAGGAATTTTACTTATTCTTGATATATAATCTTTCAAAGTGACACATCTATTTTGTGAAGATACATTATATTTAATCATATAACGTATTTCCTCAGTTGTCGGTTCATTTTTTCCACCATATGAAGGGGTTGTATTAGTAACAGTCATGCTTTTCCTCACATCTCTTATTTTTTCGGAACAAAGACTATCTTCTGGATTACCCTCTATTTCAATATTAAGACTAATAATATTAGTTAACGTACCAGCCGCAATATTTGAAATTTCACCTCCACCAATTCTGTAAAGAATATACATAGTGCTTTCGCTTTTTGGTAACACACCCATATAATCATTGGCTAGCATTCTTGACATTTGATATTGTGTAAATTTTTTTGCATCTTGTGGAATATCACCATATTCATTTCTTATACCTGCGCCAAATATTACTTTAAGTTTCCAATCGTCCGTATATTCGGTAATGAATTTGTTTTTAAGACGTTTCCATTTGCCCTTTGCGATTTTTCTCAATACTACGGTATTAACAGCACCTTGTTCATCCTTAATCTCCGCAACTTCCTCTTCTGACCATTCAGGATTATATTTACCATTCTCACCATCTTCAATTACATACCCAAATCTATATTGGTCGATTAAATTATCAACTTCAAAAAATCTATCAACTGGTTTACCACTATTATCATTATAAGTTTCTTCGTCAATGAAAAACTCATTAAATTGCGGGTCTGTATTTATGTTAGTTCCATCTTTTACTATAATACTATCAACACCCAACACATTAGAATCATTAATCATTACTTCCATAAATGGTGTAATTTCATTAGAAGAAACAATTTTTTTCATTACTCTTGTTTGGCTTGCTGAAGCAATCGCCAATTTCTTATATGTATAAGAAATAATTGTTCCATTACTGTCACGATTTGGAACAATTTGACGGTCTGATAAACCATCTTCATTAAACTGTTCTTTAAAATCAATATTATGTACTAATTCAAATGTTGTTGTTCCATTTGAAAATAATGTTCCACGTTTAACATATGGGCAATATGTCTCATCCGCCATCATATCCCCTTCACTTTCGCTTCCCTGCTGAGACAAAGGTAATCTACAAGATAATTCAATTTCAACCAAAGCGGCCTTTTTATAAGGAATACGCAAACCGTTAGTACGTGCAATATTTTGAATTGAAGTAAATTCCTTTGAAGAATCTAAATATGTTTCTTGTACGTTTCTATCTATATGATAATTAAGATTATCACCAATATCGGATAAAATATCAATTAACCAAGCACCAACAGACGCATCATTAAGATTTTCAAAAACATCTGGATAATACTGTCTAGTAATATCTATAATACTTTGTCTATAATCGTCAAAATTCCTGTTTAAGTAGGAAAGTTTATTTTCAGCCATTTAAATTTTATTATAATTTAGTTATTATTTCATAATTTCTTGCTTTTCCGTCTAATTCAGTGAATGTATACGAAATTTTAGCATACAATGTAAGACCATCTTCAAATTCAGCAACTTCAACATTTTTAATATTACAATTTGGTATCCACATTTTAACTGTTTCCTTAATTTCACTAACAATATCACCCCAACTTTCAGAATCGTCCGGATTAAAAATAAATTGTATTAACCTCGTACCAAAATTAGGTTTTCTAAGCCTTTGTCCGCTTGGTGTAAAAATTAAATGCATTATTTCAGACTTAATTTCTTCCGCTCTTGTATGATTCAAGTCAAACAATGTCTTATCGTCAGAAGATACGTTTATTGGAAACTTAATACCGCATTTTTGCTCTTTTGCCATGTTTTTAATATATAAACCATTTCCAATAAATATAAAGAAAAACTTTTATTTTAGCAAAAACAAAAAATGCACCACTGTTATTAGTGATGCATTCTTATTAAACCATTAAAATGGTACATTCTTATTAAACTCTACTAATTTTTCTTCCTTTAATGATTTTTTTACATCAATTATATCACCCAAAGCATCTATCATTACATCGATTTTATCAAAACCTAAAATTTTCAATGTTTCTTCTTTCATTACTGCAAAATCTTCGAATAGAAATGTTTGTGTTTGCAACCAAACCTTTTTAAATTTTGATATTTCCTTTACAACTTCGATTATTTCATGGCTTAAATCATTTGTATGTATCAACACATCATTCAGTGGTTCATTCATTACAAATTCTATAATTTCATTTACATTCTTTTCATTAAAACTGTAATCACAATCTACATAATAAACATGACTAAAAAAACCATATTCATCATAATAACCGTATTTTAATAGTACATTTTTCATATTATTTACTTCCAAAATTTACTTGTTATATCATGCCATATAGGTAAATTCAAACCATTGGATGTGTTTATGTTTTTCTTGTATAAGCGTTGATTAGTTGTTTTACTATCCAAACCACCTAAATTCATGTCATAATGGCCAATTTTGACATATTTAAAAAAATCGTAATTAAGATTACTAACAAAATCATCTTTACCACTATACCATCCAACATTTAAATGCTCTATACAGTTTACATATTCAGACAATTTAACAACCTCTTCAGGGTCTTTATCACCACCCATAAAGCAAACACATGTTATACCATCATTTTCTTTAATTAATTTATGCAACACTTCAACTGTCAGTTCAGTGCCATTGTCATCCCAAAGAAACTTGGAATGACATCCTGGACACTTACAAGGGCAATTTGTAATATTTATTGCTAATGTTATTTCATCAGGTATCTCTTCGAATACCACCATTGCATTATAATATTTAAGCATTTAACTCCTTGATTTTATCACTTATTTCTTGTACATTAAACACACCAACCCATCTTTTAACCTCTTCGTCATTGTCGTTTAACAAGAGTGTAACTGGAATGTTTCTTACCTTAAATTGTGATAACATATCCTCATCAACATCGTCAACATCGTATTTTACAACTTCACAATCAGTGAAATTTTCCAAATTCTTATTCAATACTTTGCAAGGCATACACCATTCAGCTCCGAACTTTAATACCTTATAATTCATAATTTTTTAATTTTAAATGTTATTAATTTTTCTTTCAACAATTTCTATTATTTTTTCCTTTGTAGGACACTTCCCATACTCTTCTGGCCATATTTCAAGGTAATTTAGTTTATTATTTTTGGCAACAGACCTTTTTAATGGGTCTTTTATTGTCCACACTCTAATTGCCTCCTTATAATCACTATTTATATGGTTTTCAGAGCGTTCTTTCCATTCTGATAGTTTCTTTATGTGTAATTCATTATTGTTATCAAATGGTTCTCCACCATGATGATATGTTCCTTGATATTCAATAAACAAATCATAATCAACCAAATAAAAATCACACTTGAATTTTAATTTACTTTTGGGGTTTGCATATCTATTATCTGTGTATTGTTTTTTTACATTTCTGTATTTTTCGATAAGATATTCAAAAATTTTTTCTTCGTGGCTTGATGTGTGCAATGTTCCGTTTCTTTGTTTTGATAAAAATTGTTTTTCAACCGCCTTGGCATAATCAACCTTATTTTGTATATCTTTCGACATCATTGGATATTGAACCCCATACTTACGAATGTTTGTTTCTATTATTTGTGATTTGACATCTTCATTTTGAAACACATTATAAACCCCATACTTACGAATGTTTGTTTCTAACATTTTATTCCTTACATTCTCATCACATAATGGGGCATTACCGCCATATTTTTCTTTATTTGTTTTAATTCTTTTCTCTATATTCACATATTTTTCGTTTCCATATCTTTCTAATTTTGTTTTAGAAGATTTTTCTTTCATTTGCTTGGTTTGTGTACTATATTCAACGCCATATTTTTCTAAACAAGTTTTTTTCATTTTCTCTCTTTTATTTCTTTTTGTTTGTTCATCCATATTTTTATTCATTTCCGTTTTAACCCTATGTTGATTTTGTTTTATGCAAGAAACATCACCACAGGTATCACATAAACGACTTTGTGCCATCTTTTTTAACTTATTACAATATGGACATTTGTAGTTTTTTTCATTACCACCAATTCTTAGAAATTTATATCTATCATCAAAATTATCATATATTGTCTCCTGTAAATACCACGTTTCCTTATATAGCCTTTCAGTTAAAGATTTATCTTCTTTGATTATCTTTTTTATGGTTTTTGGATTAAAACCCCTTTCTTTCAGTTCATCTATTATGTTCATATCTTTGAATTATCAGTTATTATTATAATAATAGTTAATAATAACCAATAATTCAAGTAAAACAATCATTTTTTGTGATAATATCTCATTTTTTCTTCTGCTTGACGTGCTTCTGCGAAAGACGAGACCCTAGACAAGTATCCAATTATCCTCGTTAGATAGTCTATATTTTTACTTCCACACTTAGGACAAGTATCAAGAGTATCCTTACTGATATAGCCACAGTCATTGCATATTGAATTTTTACAATTATAAGTGAAATAACTACAACCGTATTCAGAAGCAACTTTTAACAATTGTCTATATTGTTCAAATGATAAATGTTCATTAATATTAAGGTGAGCTGCTTGGCCTCCATCCAAATATTTAACAAAACTATTTCCATGTAGTTTCATCTTATCCAAAATTGACAAACTTGTATCTTCTGGGTTAAAGAAATAACTACTATACATTATATGTTTCGGTGAAACAAAATAACCGTCCTTTTTGTCCCAATTATAGTTTTTATTTGAAAGATTTTCACCAGGAACAAACTCTGTGTTATACATACAATCCCTTGTTTTGTCTTTCTTGTTTGATTTATTTATTGTTTCAAGAATTAGGTTTACAAATTCTTCATATTCATCATTCAAATTTGGTTCAATTCCAAGGAACTCGGCAGCATCTGTCAAACCATTAACACCAACTGTAAGATATTGTTTTTTAAGTGAAATAAAACCAGCACTATAAACATCCAACATCTGTGCATTATAGAAATCCTTAATTATTTCATTAAACGCCCTCTGATATTTATGTACCCTTTCAGTGATTTCAGTTATGGCGTTTGAAATATATTCATATAGTTCTGTCTTATGTTTCCCAATGTTTGAAACAAAATATTGTTTTCCTTTTTCAAGTTCATAATTTTCTTTATCTTTAAGAAATTTCCTCGTTGCGTTCTGAATAACTCTATTAAGGTTAATTGTCATAACACTTTTTGAACCTGTTGCAACTGATGCAGTACCCATTGAGAATTGATGTGTTGTGTGATTATGTTCTTCATCTTCTACATCTTTTAATGAATTTCTTAGCCTACAGCAACTACTCAATGAATCCGGTGAATCACTGAGATAGCAGAAAAATGAATGCCCCTCTGCCCACATTTCTGCTGTAAAATCAGCATATTCTTTATCAACAATATCATGTCCGTCAGTAAGCATTGCCATTGTTTCAACCGGGAAAGTAAGAATATATTTTGTTCTTTCTTCATTGAACCATTTCATAAATTTCTTCTGTAACCAAGATAAAGTTTCCCACTTTGGTGCTGTACCATCAGGGAATTTAAAATCGCCAAAAACACCATTGAAATAGTTCTTATCAAAATATCCAACATTCCAAAAAACTGTCTGATAACCACGATTACCAGCTGGCATATTCATTGAATGTACAACTTGTTGGAAACAATTCTCTATAACTTGCTCCAATGTTCTTCCTTTCCTGTTTAACTCTACTTGTTTGTCTAATATTGTTAAATAATCATCACCATAATCTTTACGAATAAAATAATCCATGTACATCAAGAACTCCGGAGTTGCAACAGCACCCATAAATTGTGAAGAAACAGAATATACAAGATTAATAAATTCGCCACAGAATGATTTTAAATCAGTTGGAGCAACACTTTGTCCCCCTAACTTTTGTAAACCATCCACAAGAAACGGATACATCGTTATTGCAACACAGTACGGATAACCAGGAGTACCACTTTCATCATGTTTATAAAGAACATGGCTTTCAAGGTCTTTAATATATTGGTCTGCTAATTTCTTAGTATATAATGATTTAATTTTATTATGCATTATATATCTATTTTGCTGAATATTCTTACCCTTATGCAACTCCTGTCCTAATGTAACAATATTTTTATTTTCCACATTGGCATTAGCATCATATTTTGAACCACTTGAAGCGTTGGATGCACTAATATACTGTTTTACAAAGTCATCATCTTTTTTTAATATTTTGTCATTATTCCTAAGTTCATCATATTTCTGGATATATGATTTTGCAACTTTTTTATTAATTGACATTAAAGATTCTTCAACCTGTCTTCTTATTTCTTGCGAACTAATCTTTTCATATATAAAAAGATTTTTAATCAAGGCTTCAATTAATCCATTATTGCATACTTCACCAACAGAAGCAAAAGCTTCACAAATACCATGTTTTATTTTTTCAGAATCAAATTCTTGAAATGAACCATCTGTTTTTCTTACATTCATATTTATATTGACTTTATTTTATTATTAGTATATTATATGTAGTCTTCAAATTTCAAAATTACTTCATTTTTTTGCTCAAAAATCTGTAAACTATTGTAAATAAAGGGAAAAATTTTTTTATTTTATTTTTATTAAAAAAAATGGTATAATACACTATTTAGTAGCCATTTTATTTTGTATTTTTTGCTATTTTATTAGCTGTTTTTAGAAAAGAACTATTCATGTTTTGTTTTTCATTAAAAGGTTCATTGTCTATTGAATCGAGTTCTGACATATCAAATTTACATGTACCGTTGTTAAATGATACATTTGGGAATGAAGTTCTTCCAATTTTAACTGCACGTAATTTACCGATAAAGATATTCAGTTTATGTTCTTCTTTTTGCTGTTGTGTCTGTGCCAATTGAATAACCACATGCCCTATTTGTGTTTTCTTAACACTGCCGCCAGCTTGTGCCAAACCAACATATTCTTGATTAATGGCATCCTTAGTACTTTGTACCGGAACCCACAATGCTACATTAAATTCCTTTGCAATACTTTCCAATTTACGCATTGTAATACCTTCTCTTGACCATTCTGATTCGTTATATCCTTCAATATTCTTTTCCGGCTTTAAGCACTCAAAATAGTCAACAACAATTAAGTCTGGAATAAAACCTTTACTAATATATTGCTGTATAAGGTACTTTATATCACTTGCAGAATACTCACCAGTTGTCAAACGTTGACAAATGACATTCCGTGCTAACATATTCCTTAATTCATTATCATTATCCTTAAGAATTTTAAGGGCAATTGGTTTATTGAGCGGGTCTGATAAATCGCATGCATCAATATTCGTTACATATCCATAGTATTTTCTTCTAATTGCTACTTCAGTGTCCTCAAAGAAAAAATGCAGTACCTTATAACCCATGCCATTATTATCCCTTGTTTTCGTGGTGGCCGCATTAGCACAAAAACCTGTTGTAGCAGACGTTTTACCGCAGCCCATAGGAGATACAATAATACCCAATTCGCCTTTTCCCAAGCCACCAAATAAACTCTCATCAAGTTTATCAGCACCTGTTGGGATTGCACATCTATAATCTTCTTTCAAATCGTCTTCAAGTGTATCAAACAACCTAAAACCTAAATTGGTTGTCATATTTACATCCAATGCTTTTTTAATCAACTCTTCCATGTTGAAATAATTGTCAGCATTGCCTCTTTTTAATATTTCAGTGCATTTATTAATTGCCTTTGCAAGATTCTGTTGTTTAAAAAACTTTTCAGCATTAGAAGTCAGCAAATCAATGTCAATATCAAATTGTTTGGATTTTAAGAGATTCAATTTTTCAATCATTAAGTCAACTGTTATCTTATCTGTAACAGTTGTACGTATAAGCAATTCAATATCATAATAATTTGGACATAAACCATTTTTTGTATATCTATCCTTCATCATGCCGACAATTCTTCTAAGATGTTCCTCAGTAAACATATTTTGGTCTATAATTGATACTAAACCAATGAAGAATTTTGGATTTTCTATAAAATATTTTACAAGAAGATGCTGATAATTTTCGCCAAGATAGCCCATATCAGTTTTTATACTATTAGTTCTACTCATATTTTACTTTACATCGTATTTTTACTTTTTATATTATTGGATACAAAATATGCCGTTCAAGAACTTACTCAAACGGCATTAACTGAGTTTAAAGGTACTTCTCAATATACTCAATCTGTCTGTTTGAAGGATAAATATTATTAAAATAATCTTGTGTCTTTTTTCTTACAGACTTTTCCCATGATTGTTTGTAGTCTTCAATAGAAGAAAGAAAATTGTACTTCTTATTCTCAGCTTTAATATCAGTATGTCCAGTTACAACTGGTTTAATAACCCCATAATATGCAATTGCTGCCTTACGTCTGTCATTATCAATAACTTCATTGTTATTGTATTTCATTTGTTTTGTGTAACTATATTTTTCTCTAAAACTATTACTTAATGTTTCACAAATTCTACGTATAAAATCACTGATAAGATTAGTTTTGCCATTCTGCATATAACGGATAATAGCAGCACTGAAACTTAATGAAGACGTGTCTTTATTATTATATTGTGCATAATTATTTGTTAAATCTACACCATTTCTAACAAATTTAGGATAAACATTTCCATCCCAAATTTTCTCAAAAACAGCTTTGTCATCAATCAAAAATGAAAATTTGAAAATAAACTCACCATCATTCGGTCTTTCCAACTCACCATAATCATTAGTTACATTTTCATTATAATTGATGTACTCCTTAGTGTATATCTTACCATCAGGTGCTTCAATTTTACCCCTTATACTACTATCGGTTAGAATTGACAAAAATTCACGTCCATATTTTTCAACTTCATCATTACGTATAAAACCTTGCAACTTCATTGGTTCTTTAGTATTGGTGTACCACATGAAAATACGGCTCTTACTTTCCAAATCCTTTTGTATTGATTCCACAATACCATTCATACAATTACTAAACTCTTCTGTATAGACAGATTCTTCATTAAACCCATTAATTTTAAAATAACGTTGACAAATTACGTTATCATTTACCCATATAAGAAATTGGAATTTACTCTTATATGCTACATTGTCAACAAATTTACTTTCTTTCTTAATTTTATCTTCCATTAATTCTAATTTTAAAAATTAAACATAAACTAAATCATAACTCCTTTGTATTTGCAAATATACTTCATTTTTTTTTAATTTCCAAATTTAAACGGCTAAATTTTTCTTCTCTTTATCTATTAAGTACATAAATTCCGAAAAGAAATTACCAAAAGTCGTTGGGTCTTTCAATTTATCAATATTATATTCAATTATAATATTATATAAATTCTCCATATTTCTATCAGTGGGGTCAATCGGTGCATACATTATACTTTCCAACAAATCTTTTGCTTCCGTTGACATTAAAGGTTTTTTTAAATCTATGATTTTTTCATTGATTTCATATATTTTTTCACCTTGACAACCATCTGTTACTCTATTTACAATATTGTCAGCCCATTTTAATGGTTTTTTCTTATTTTTTACCCTTTCCTCATTGATAGATTTTGCTTTTTCGATTACCTCTTCCAAAGTAACCTTTCTTTTTTTGATTTCATCAAAATTAGTTAATAGTGTTTTCTCACCTACTCCTTTAATACCTTTAATATTATCAGAACTATCACCACATATCATCTTTTTAAGTGCAACATTCTGATAATTGTAACCCATAATATCTGTGTGATTCTTTGTATTAACAAATGCTTTCAATGATTGTACATAAACAATAACATCGTCAGCAATAAGTTGGGTTAAATCTCTGTCATTAGAAACAATTACTATCTTTTCATTTGGTTTTTTATGTGATACATAGTATCCTATAAAATCATCCGCTTCTGTTTCATCACAAACGCACTGTCTGACAAATAGTTCTTCCAACATTTGCATTATTATATCCCTTTGCCAATAAAAAATTTCTTTATGCTTTTGTTTTTCTTGAAGTTTAACAGGGTCTTCCTTTTTTATAAATCGGTCATACATATAACCAATCCTCTTATTAACTTCTTTCATATAATCAGAAAGACCTTCTTCTTCAAAATCTTTGTCACGGTTTGCTTTATAATCTCGATTAAGATTATATCTTAATTGACCACTGTTTTTACCATCCCAAAATACATAAACATAACGAAAATTTCCTTTTTGAAGCAGAAGTTTTAATTGTAAAAAAAACTGAAAAATACCACCTATTGGTTTACCATCACTTGATACTGTATTATCACCAAGCGAGGATAATTCTAATATATTAGAACCATCTATAAGAAGTGTATTAAAACTTTTTTTACACAACTCTGGCTTATTCTCTTTAATTCTCTTCGGTATTGGCTGTGGCATTTGTCTCAGTTGTGGTAATATCCTCTTTTTTATTCCATCCTTTAAGAAACACAAGAAACTGACCATTTTGAAGCAGTCTAATACTCTCGTTTTGGTCTATTTCCTCCATTTCTGTTGTTGAAAGATTTATAAACTCTCCCATTGTCTTAAATAAACGTACTTTTGGCAAATCTTCTGTTTTACCTGTCCCAACACCGCCACAAAGATTAACAAAAGTTTCAAATGGAACTTCACTTACTTTGTCTTCTTTAATATTATATTCTGCAACATTAATTAGTTTTACCTTCATATTCACTTTCTTTTTGACTATTATTTAAACAATAAAATAAATAAAAAGTTCACCTTGCCTCCCCGACTAATGTTCACAGCATTACCCGTCAAACTTCACCTGTTATTTTCTCCTGGTAGGCCATCCAAGGTTCTTAGTAAGTTAGGTCTTACTTGGCGAACTTCAATATTGTAGTGTTTGTACTTACAAATATAATGCAAAACTTTCAATTATCCAAAAAATCATTCAACAATTTCATCTTCTATTTCATTAATGTATTTTAATAATTTTTCTATCTTTGTAAAATATACATCATTTTGGCTCATATATTTAGTATTTTTTCTTCCAAAAAATATACAAGCCGAACATGTTTTTTTTTCACATAAAGTTTTCTTTCAGTTTTTTAAGAAAAAGTTCATGTGTATATTTCTTAGGCATATTTACAATGTTTCCTCATCAGTTTCAATAAATTCTATATCTTCCTCTGTTATATTAGATAATTTGCCAGTTTTATCTTCTGCTTTCAAAAATTTTATTATTTGCGGCAATACTTTCTTTTTATAACTATCAATTTCAGATTCAGATATAATACCATTTGTAGTACAATAAAGAAGTCCTTCTCTACTTAAATTAAAAGGTGTTGGTAAATGATTTTTCTTTATTGATATCGGTGCAACAGTACCATATTCATATTTTTCCCCTTTTACGGTAGCTTCCATCTTTTTAACACCACTTGTTACTATTTTACCACATGCAATAAGTAAACGTAATGCATATTCAAAAGAATTACCACCTTTTAATTTAACTGATGGTTTACCCATTGTTGCCATTGAAGAATCCCATATTTTATTAATAATAAAGAACGTATTCGTATATTGCGAACTTTGACTTCTTGAAGAAGGTATTCTTGTGTTAACAATTGTATTAAAAGCAGTACTTATACTAGAAGCGTCAAACATATTATTTCCACATTTTGAAGCAAAAGATTTCCAAGAAGTAATACTACCAACGCTATCCCATATGAACAATAACTCCATTGGCAAATCTCCATTTTCTTGTTTATCGAGCAAATCATTAATAATATAAGCAATATCTTCAATCAATGCAACTTTTCTTTTTGTTGATTTTCTCGTCATTGTGCCATAATCCATATCACCACAATAATCACACATTGCCTCATTTGTAAAAAGTATAAAATCTCCCTCATAATCTGTAATTTTTCTCTCAATGTGTGTTGTTATCTCTCCTGTTTCTATATCAACATCTTCTACTTCTACATCTTCATAAATAGGAGTGGCTTGCATACCACAATCAATGGCATATTTAAAATCAAAATTACTCTCAGTTTCAAATATTACCGGTAATACCCCTTGTTTTTGTGCAGAAGCAATCAGACAATTCTTAATTGTACTCTTTCCAGTTGAATTCCATCCATAACATCCGGAAAACCATCCTTTTGGTATACCCGGTAAAGATAGTGCTTCTTGAAAACCTTTAGGCATTATAAACCACTCTAATGGTTTCTCTGCCACCTTTGTTAATTTTAAACTATTATTTTTAAAATCTTTAACACTAAAAACATTTTTAGTTATTGCACCTTTTTTTATCGCTTGTTTTGCCATATCTATTTAACATTAATTTTTTATTGCATCTTATTTAGTTCTTCCCTATAGCATTTGCTACACATTGGTTTATATTTATCTTCTCCGCCAATTAGAATTTGTTCTCCATTTGCAACAAGTTCACCGTTTTCATTGAATCTTGCATTGAATATTGCTTTTCTACCACAAGAACATGATATTTTTAGTTCATCAATATCATCAGCCAACTCAAATAACCTTTTTGAACCTTCAAACAAATGTGTTTGAAAATCTGTTCTAAGACCATAACACATAACATTAATATCGAAATCATCAACTATTGCCCTAAACTGTTCCACTTGTTCAGAAGTTAAAAATTGGCTTTCGTCAACTAAAATCCATTGTAATTTATTGTTATTTTCATTTAATGAAATTATCTTTTTTACAATTGCATAAATGTCATAATTTGGATATATTACAAAACATTCTTTCTCTATACCTATTCTCGAAGAAATCTTATCAATACTCTCCCTATTGTCAATGGATGGCTTCATACATAATATGTTTATATTACGTTTTTCAAAGTTATATGCCTCAATCAAAAGCATTGCACTTTTGCCGGCTTCCATTGGTGAAAACTTAAAATAAAATTTGCTCATTATAATAATTTAAACGTTTTTTATTTGAATTAAATGTATGGAATATGCCCAAAATACAAAAAATTCAGACATATTCCATTAATCATAATTTTTTAAAAAGGCATATCATCTTCAACCTCGGCAACATTATTATTTACCGTTTCATTAACAACTGCATTTTGTGTAACAACAGATGTTTCACTTGTTTTATTCACATTATTCTTTTCTTTCAAAATCTCAGTTGCTGCTTCTTCTTCTTGCTTTTTCGCTTGTGCATCATATTCAACCTTTTCAACATACTTGTGTAAATCTTTGTCATAAACCGGAATTTTTCCATCTACAACAAGTGCAAGATACTCTACTGATTTAAGACTATATACATCTTTCCATGTTTTTTCGTCATTTAGCCATTCATTCGCTTTATCAATGTCTTTTGATAATGGCTTTCTATTACCAGAATCTGTAATATTATAGGCAATTGTTTCTTTCATTCCACCAAAACCATCAGGAATCATTGACTTACTTACATTTATAATGATATCCTTACCATTATAAAGGTCAAATATGTTATAATCTTCTTCTCCATCTTCAAGGGCTTCTTCTTTTCTTGTCTTAAACAAACTCATAAGTTTGTCATAAACTCCCTCACCTTTTGAATTTTCATTAAAACGCCAAAACTTAACGCCTTCGTCCTCATGGTCTCTGTCAATTACACGTGTAATAAATGTACGTTTCTTTTTTAAAGAACATGCTTCTTTAAACAAAGATTTCGACAACATTTCATTTCCTTCCTTACGTGCTTGAGCAGCCTTGTCGAATAATTCTTTTGATTTCTTACAAATTGGACACTCTTCCTCAATTTCAACATTCTTTGAGTTCAAACATACATAAGACTTGAAACCTTTTTTTGCGATTTCCTTATCAACTTTCAAAGCATGTGTTATGATTTCATAAAAAACAGTACCATCAGTAGAAGAAATTGGTAAAAATCTTACTTTTACCGTCTTGGTGGCTTCATGTTCTTTTAATTTAAGGTCCAAATAGTTTTTTGGGTCAAAATTGTTCTTTTTCAGATTCTGTCCGTCATTAACTGTCTTTTTTAATTTTTCATTTTGCTCTTCCAATGCTTTTGCATCTGTGTTTACTCCTGCAAATCTAACATTATTTTCCATTTTCATTATAAATTTTATATATTATTATGTTTTCCTAACTTTACATTACAAATATAGTACAAAACCGGTATCAAACCAAATTTTAAATAAAAAAATTGTAGAGAATTTTAACATTTGTTAACTCTCTACAATAAATATCTTTTTTATATCAAAAAATTACTCTAAAAACCAATATAATCACTTAATTTTTGGTCAATATTAAGTGTATCAGATATATTCTTCATGTCCAAACCACTTATATCACCTTTTTTAATCTCAAATTTATCTTGTTCATCAGACGGTGACACTTCATTATCAAACATTACATTATAATTTGGATTCTCTTTTGATTTCTCAGTCCAATAATCCCTTGGTAATTCAGTATAAGGATATGCGCTTTGTGAACGTATATTAAGTTTTTCTTCAGGCGTTGGATTTCTCTTGGTAAATTCATCTTTTAATGAAGAAATTTCAGCTTCTTGTCTATCTAATTGGTCACTGAACTTCTCTACAACAGCGAAAATTTGTGAAAGTCTATCATCAACACCGTCTATCTTATATTCAGTGGCTTCCTGTGATTGTGTTAATTCATCAACATCAATAACTTCATCCTCAGGTTCCATTTCCTCTGTCTCTACACCGTCTTCTTCAACACCCGGAAACCCCATATCATCATCGCCCATAGACATTTCTTCATCACCTTGTTGCATATTTCCACCATCTTGTGGCATAGCATTATTATCCTGTGACATTTCCATTCCATTTTGAGGCATTTCTGAGGCTTGTGGCTGCATATTTCCATCCATCTGACCATTCATATTGCCATCTTGATTTTGAGGCTCTGGTGACATTCCTTGTGGCTGTTGATTCATATCAGCATTTTGTTGTTGCTGCATATTATCATCATTATCATCTTCATCAACTTGTGAATTAGTAATAAAAGTAAACTCATTAAGTTGTTTTAATGATTGTCTTGGCGATTTATATTCAGCAATCTGTTTAAAACGATTAACTGCTTCATTGAGATTATTGTCTTTTATAAACTTCTTGTCCATTTTTAAGTCAAAAATATTTAATCTCAATTATTTTTAGTCCGTAAGCACCATTTTGTTATCTTCTGTCAACAAAATTGTACTATTCTCAGTACGTTCAATAAGTCCCTTATCTTTTTTCTCCACCTTTACTCTACGTTTTGGTGCTTTTGTACCGATTATGCTTTCAATCTTTTCAATTCTTTCATCAGCCATTTCTTTATCTGTTTTAGGTTCTTTATTTTCTTCAACTTTTTCTTCTTTTATAGTTTCTCCTACTTTATGAAAAAATTTTCTATTAGGTATTTGTCTTACAACCTTTCTTGGAAAATTTTTACCCATAAACTTTATAGCCATAAACTAATATTTTATAAATGTTATTTTCCTATCATATAAATAGTTTAAAAACTCTAAAAATATTCAAGTAATATCATTTCAGACGGTATATCATCATTCACCAAATTACGTATATTGTTTGGTATTGCATAAAAATTATTAATTTTTCTATTAAATGGATTGTTTTCTATGAGTTTTATTATTTTATCTTTTCTAATACCAAAAAAAGAAGCAGTATTCAACGAAAATCCATAAATATGTTTAATATTTTCATTATGATTTATACAGTATATATACACAAATTTATCTTTATCTATAAAATAGTATTTTTCTTCAATGCTCTTAATAAACTCAATATATTTCTTTGCATTGCTGTATTTAGTTTCAATTAAATTGATATTATGGTAACAAAAATTCTTCGTTACATTTCTAATGCAGAAATTACGGAAATCTATTATGTCTTTCTCATAGTCAACACGTCTCTCAGTCTTATTGAATGTCCACCATAACAAATCATTTTCATATCTTTTTATTAATATGTTAAAATTATCAATATTCGTCTTTGCATTTTCCAAACCGATTATCAATGTAGGTAAAGACGTATTAATTTCTACCATAGACAGACATTTTTTAAAACAATCCTCAACCTTAAAGTTTGATTTTCTTACTATTACATTACCTATAAATTTTTTCATATTTAATGTGTTTGTTTACTTTTGCTAACAAATATAGTTCAAAAGAATGAAACATCAAAACTACTACGAATATTTCGATTTAATACTTTGGTAAGCGGATTTCATTTTAAATGGATATTGTGATATCTCGTTTCTTTTGGCTGTAGTACGCATCCATTTCCATTCAATTTGACTTGACGGTATGTTTCTAATTGTTTGTGACATTTGGTAAACATTCTTAGGCGAAGATTTACCCAAAATAAAACTTGCACCACCCTCACCAGCATTATGACAAACACCGGCATAAAGGTATTTATCATCACCGGACAAACCTTTATTGGCGGCTATTTGTATGTTACTTGCCATTCTTTTTGCAGTTGCTTCCGTTTGGTCTTCCACACTAAATATATTCGACACATTTCTGCCTAAAACGTGATTAATATCTTTGCAATTTCTATGCCACTGAAATAAACCACAATACCCTATACTATTTGTTACATTAGTCCTCCAAGCAGATTCAACCCATGACAAAGCAGCCAACCATTTCCAATCAAGTTTATATTTCTTTGCCTTTTCTTTGAAAATATTTTCCAAAACTTTAGGTAAAGAATTGATATTTGCAGGTTTTACATCAATTGTAGCACTATAAGATGAAATATTATTATAACAACCATTCATAATTAATATTTTTGTCCCCAATTATGATTTTTTATTCCAAAATAATTATCGTAATATGGACAAACTATTTTAGAATTTCCATTCGGTGTTACATTTATTGGAAAACTTCTATATTGATAACTCCAAACCCAAAAGTTTTCAGTCACATTGGAATGAACTGCCATCGTTGCTTGCCAACAATCAGAAACCCATGCTTTTCCGGACCATATTGCCCAGTGTCCTGCACCGCCATCAGTATAAGCAACGTCACCGACTTGTAATTTAACACCTTTTATTATTGTTGGTATATTTTCATAAACTAAACTTTTATTTTTGTTAATACCCCCATTTTCTCTTGAACCACCTTTATGATGCAATTTTCCATAAAATTTAAGTTTAAAATCTTGTTTTGACATTATATTAATAATATTTCCTCGGTTTGAATTATTACCTATCATTTCCATGCCAAATGCCTTACGAAGAACAATCTCAGGACCTCTCGTGCATTTTCCATGATAACTATGATATAAATTTCCAATAACATTTCCATTAATGTTGGCATACCTTTCATCATAAATAACTTCAAACGCTTCTCCAATCTTGAACTTTCCGTCAGCAGATTTAATATTTGTTGAAGGTAACAGATGTCTATATGAATTAGACTTCTGAACACTTACACCACTTGTTGTGACACCGTTATCAGTATCATTGTTTACGGTATCAGTACTATCATTTGTATCCTCACAATCACTTTCCAAACTACTATCATTGTTATTTCTTGGCGGTAGTTCATGAACAACAAAGAAACTTGTATTAAATGGTTGTGCATACTTGTTCAGTTTCATTGCAGTAACAGTTGTTGTCATGTCACCCGGTGTCATATTATGTATAACCTTATAAATCATGTATGTACCTCTCCACATTGGTACATTCGTCAATTGGAAATACATAAGAGGACATATCTGGGCATTACCCATCATTTCAACATCAACAGAATAAGAATAGTTCGTAAACACATTAAATGTATCTTGTCCTATAAACTGTATTGAGTGTGTACTTGAAGAGCCTTTTAAAGCAATATTAGACATTGCCTTAATTGCTTGCTCCGTCATTACAGGATTATCCATAGTCAACCTCAAATTTTTAAATATATGGTTGTTCTGTCTTCCAAACGATACACCAAATGACGGTACATTGTAACCTTCTCTTGTTGCAATATCCAATGTTCTGTCAAAATCCAAATCATTTGTAGTTTTAAATCTATCTAATGCTTCATCTGAAGGTCTTTTTAAATCATGTGACCATATATCAAATGAATCCGGTTTGTAACCATTATCCTCTGTCTTAATGTGAGAAGGACTATGTGTATATATAACGACAAATTTATTATTATTTGAAGGTGCTTCAATTGAATTATAAGGCATTGGTCTGAACAAATCCTCCATTGCTTTAATATCTTCTTGTTTTGTTTTACCATTAAACGCAATATAGTCAGGAACCGGCATAAAAATGCAACCGTGGTCTGAAACTATTTTTGATAAGAAATGGAAAAGGCTACCATTATCTGTCAATTGTGTCCAAGCCTCCAATAATTTCTGACAATTTATAGCCAACAAATGATATGTATTTTTATAAAAAGAATCAATAAAGACAAAATTCTTCATGAAAAACTCATCAACATCAAAACTTTTTGTGTCAGCAGTCACCAACCATTTGTCCCAAAGGTTTTTAAGATAATAATATATTGCCAAACTAACATCCCTATTTTTCAATGTTCCCCTTGATACTGCAATTCCTTCCGTTCCGCCAATACTCACGGTCTCTTCCCCTATTAATATGTCACAGGCACTTTTGAAACCACTAAGATATGCTTTTAATAAAGTTTTGTTAACCTTTATTTTGTCATTTTCATTGACTGCTTCAGTGTTTTTACCCATTCTTCTGTAACAACTATCAGTTACAATATAAGAGTTAAAATATAAATCCTTGAAAATATTCTGATATTGTTCATCTTTTTCATTAAACATCAGCCTAAGACCTTGTACATTAGCATCTGTAGACGGATAAACACTTATCAAACTATATCTTCCAAGCCATCCTTTAAAACCGTATCTATTAAGCCAATTAATAAAATTTGACGGGGTTGATTCAACGTTCCAAGGTAATATCGGTGGAGAAGTTACTGTTATCTGTTTACCATTACCCTCATTTTTAAAGAAATTACATACAATTCCTATGTCCTTTTTTAAGCCACTTAAAGTATATCTACGTTCTTTACCATTTTCCAAATCAATTAATTCATACCTCTTAGATATTGAGTTAAAAGTTGTCTTTGCAAAATTCTCAAAAAGTGCAATCAACTGGTTTTCAATATTGTAATCAATATTGTTCATTCCATCAAATAAATTGTTCACCGCATAATTGTATTTTGCATTTTGTTTGTATATAAAGAATTTGACATATGTTCCAAAAGAAGTAAACAATGTGTAATCAGTACTACAACTTGCATACTTTTCATTACCATGTGAAAATATAATAGGGTCTTTACCAATATTCTTGTAATATCTTTTTCTCCACAACATCGCTCCAAGGAATAAAAGGTATCCCTTTGGTACTTCTTCAATTAAACCGTTTCTTTTATTCCTATCAAAAACATTTAAGTTTGTTCCGATATAATCATACTTGAAAGTATGTAAAAACAAAAGTGCTTTTACTCTGTTACTTCTATATGCAAACTGTTCGTCAGTTTCACCAGACAATTTTTCTCCTTGCATATAATAGAAAGGACAACCAAATATATTACATTCATTGCCAAGATATTCAACCTTAAACTGTTGTATTACAAGTTCTGATAAATTTGTCTTTTCATCATTTAATAATAATTCACCGTCTTCATTAACCTTAACTCTATTTTTAACGTTACCGCTCTTATTCTCATACCAGTCAAAATAATTTAATTTATCAGGTGTTTTACTGTTATTGTTATCGTCCGGTAAAAAGTTTTGTTTTAAAAGTCCAAGTTTTTCGCTGTTTCCACTCAACATATACCATACATTTTTGAAAAACTTGCTTTTATATTGGTTTCCAACTTTGATAAACTTATTTATATATTCGGTTAAATCATCTTTTACCTCATATTCACCAAGTTTCAAATTACCACCCTTTAATTGCAAATATTTGTTTTTAATTGAATTAACAATAGAATCATCGGTAACAATATTAAACATATATTTGTTGACATATTGTTCCCTTGCTTGTTTTATTTCATCTATTTTCGAAGAATCACTTATATAAAGCCAATCATAACTTTCCAATTGTCCATCTAAATTGGTTTTCGTATTCGGTGTGAAATATGCATTTTCTATGGAAGTACCACTATATGTAAAATCGCCATTTGATGGTCTGTTGGCATAATACATAAAATCCCTTAAAGTACATGGTGTATAATTCAGACCGTTTTTATCATAAAAATGGACATAAACGGCATTGTTTCCATTATCAATAAAATAAGGTTGTCTTCCTTTCGTGTTATATTTAATTTTTCTTGTCTCAAATTCATAATGTTTCAGATTCTCATTACCAGGAAAACTTTGTTTTGCATAATCTTGATACTCTTTATTGTTTTCACAATACATTATACCTTCTAAAATCCTATCACTTATGTTTTTCATTAATGTTGATAAAGAAGTAATAGAACCAAGTCTCCTATATAAATTATAGGCATCTAATTTACCAATCATCTTTGACAAATCACTTGTAATATTATTACCACAAGTAACACCTAATATATTGGTTATTCTTGTGGCTAAATGACCACTAAGTTCAGACACATCATTTAAAGGTGCTGCACCAAAAACATTATTATTCATGCAAAAATCTGACGGTAATATTGGAAAACCGTTAAATTTTTCTGAAACATTATCACTATTATTTCCCGGCATTATTTTTTGTATACCTTCTTGTAAAGAATAAACAACTTTTTCTTCAATAAAACGATGTGTTGATAAATCACCTACCCATCCATATATCTCACTTTGGTCTGATTTATAACCGCATTCTGATGTCTCTATTCCGTGATTGAAAATTGCAGGCCAAGGACTAACATTTTCATTAACACCTTTTTTAATATCTGTGTCTTTCATATCAATACCCAACATTTCAGGTCTTCTATATCCTGAATTCATTTGTGTATAGATTTCTTCGGCAGAATCAAACATTATATGGCAAAATGTTTCTAAGTGGCAGAAAATTAATTTGAAAACATTACCAATAAATGGTTTAAACCCATCATTCTGACTTACATCACCGCTTTTTGTACTAAGTAATTGAATAATGTTCAAATTTATATTTTCATTAATTTCTATAAGAATTTGTTCCTCACGTTTCTCAATCTCTTTTAGTCTATCAGTAATAAGTCTTGTTATATTATTACAATTTAAAAGATAAGCATATTTCTTAATATTTGTATTTCTATAATCACCGGTAATATTTTCAAAAATAATATTGGTCATTGAATTTGTTAACTTATTTTGACCATTAACTTCATTAAATACAACTGTTTGTAAACTTTCTACCGTAACTTCACTAACATCATTAACATGTATAGACATTGAGTTTCCTTCAGTGTCTGTTGTAATAGTAAATTTATCCAAAAAAGTGATATTTTGAGGACATTTATCCCATTTGTTAGGTGCAATATTAGTATTTAATTCCTTACTTTTATCATAACCACTTGTGGTATATGTAGTTAAAGCATTATAAAAATCCTCATAGTTTTTAATTATTTCTTCGGTCAATGCTAAAGAATTGCTGTCACTGAAAAGTAATAATTGCTCGTTTTGTGCTTCCTCGTCATACGTTACAAGACATTTTCCATCAACTTTTTCTCTTAAGGATTTAATAAAAAGGTTTAGATGCTCACTTAAAATATTGAGTTCCTTTCGTTCATTTGACATTGAATCTAATTCGGCACTCTGTTCCTCAGTTGCCTTACTGTAATCACCGCCAGCCAATGCAGCCTTAATATTCATAAATAAATCATACAATCTCATTGGTGGTCTTAGTGTGTTGCCATCGTCCCATAAACCCCATCTTGCTGATGTTCTGTTTCTGTTCCAATATTCAGCACCAATATAAGGTGCATAAGGGGCTGCAATCAAATAAGCAAACGGTATATCAGTCATTAAACTCCAAGAATAACCAATAAATGTTGCAACAGCCTCAAAATTACCTGTCTGTGAATTAAACTCGCCCTTAAAACTTGAACAAGTAAGTTGATATGTTACAGGTTTGCCCAAAAAACCTTTAATTTGTAATCTAAATAAAGGATACGGCATAGTAAAGAAACAACCGAATATATTTTCAGCAGTTAATTTCTCATCAATATGTGTGGCTTCTTCCCTGCCAAATATAGCAGAACCACGTAAATCAACAAATTTAATTGTAACAGTAGGAGTATACCAACTTTCATAGGAAACTTGAACACTTTCAACTCCTAATCCTTCTATTTGTGTTTTATCTTTATATGAATCAAATGTTAAATCCGTATAATAAGTGGTAAGGTAATTATAGTTAGAATCAGAATAACCATAACTTCCGTCTTCATTCACTAAAACATTATTACCCCTGTTTCCTTGCAAAACAGAAGTTCTTCTTTTATACATATCTTCTTTGGTTAAACCCCATTGTATAGAAAATTTTTGTGTATTACCATTACCACCAATGCCATTAGAAGTAGCATCCGTCTTAAATCTTGTGAATGCTTCAATAATTAAATTAAATGATATACAGAAATCCTCATATTTTGGTGTTAATGACAAACCTTGTTGGGCATTTTCCGCTTCTTTGTCAAAAACATCATTTGGTTCAACATAAATTATTCGTTGTTGTTTTTTTATTTCATTAGTATCTGCCATCCCTTTTTTAAGATATACATTATGTCATATAAACATAATTAGTTCTTTTTTGGATTTCAAATACTAAGTTAATCTTCCCAATAGTAAATTTTGTATTTTTTCTCCACATATTTATGTGGACTATAAACAACTATCTCGCTGACATTACTATTTCCATATATAATTTCAAAAAAATAGTTGTTATTACTTTCTATATAATGTTTTGAATGTTTACCAAACCATTCTGTTACTGTTTCAATCCTATTATAATCAGTTGTATTTAAACATAATTTTGACAAATCAATATTTGTCTCATTATGTAAATCGGGATAATATTCTCTCGTTTTATATTGAATATCATAGTCGTATTCTTGATTTAACTTCCAATTCCAACCATTTTCTCCTGTTGTATATACATTATATTTTTCATCCCATTCAAATATCTCTTTATATCTATCAGATAATTCTTTAAAGGAATTGTTTTCTTCTCTGAAATATTCAAATTTATTGATTGTCTTTAATCTACCCTCATTGTCATAACAATATTTATAATCAAATCTCAATACACTGTTATCCACACCAATATTATCAATTTGGCAGTCATTGACCAAATCTTCCTTTAAACTATATTGATATCTCACTTTGTTATTGATGACTCCATTTGCATCATAATCACTTCTACTAATTGTATTACCTTGCTTTTTTAAACGAAATTTACAAGTTAAAGGAATATTAACAACAATTTCCTCTAACTCCAAATCATTATTATAATTAAAAGCCATCACCGCATATGGTTTTAATGAACTTTCAGCATATACCTCTATCTTACGAATAACTTTTTCACCATTGTTATTCATGACTTGTGCATTAATACTTAATACACTAAAAAATAAAATAATAAATAATACAGTCCTTTTCATAAAAAAAAATGTTTTACCTTGTTTTAGTTCACAAAAGTAAAACAAATTTTTGAAATAACCAAATAATTAAAGTTAAAAAATGTTAAGATGAAACCAATTCGTTAACTTTGTTCTCATATCTCGTTAATGCCGTTGTTATTGGATATGGTATTCTCATTAAAACCTTGTCAGGAATTTCAAATTCCATACTTCCCAAATGTGGATTGGCCATCATTATTAACCAACCATAGTTTGCATCACCATAATACTTATATGACAATGTATCCAAACGCATTTTTGACTTATCAAATTCTATATATAAGTCTGTACTTTCTTTTTTTATATCTATAAATGGTATTTTCATAAAATTACCATCTAATCTGAAACTCTTATATCTATCGTAATAATTTGCCATATTTTTAAAAAACTACATTCAGTTATTTTGCCATTTTAACATCATGGAAATAAGATTTATCAAATTCAATCTTATCATGACCCATCGCACCCATTGTTTCCCAATTGGTGTTTTCTCGTTTAATTCTGTCAGCACGATTATCATACAATCTGCCATTTGCATAGTAATTGAAACTCATTGCATTCTGCAATCTTCTTACAGGTCCGCTCAAATCTCCACCACCGATAAAATTGAATGAAATAGTAACATTTGCTATCAATGGAACGACACCAATACCCTCATTGTTCAAATCAAGAACAAGCGGGTCATATGTGATATTTATATTTCTTATCACAATTTTTTGATAATAAAAATCACCTAACCTTAATATACAGAATGGCGGTCTTCCGAATGCAAGATTATTTGCTGAATGACCATTTTTATCAGATGCACCAATAGTATTACCTTGTCTTGTACACTGTTGTAAGAAATTCAATCTGCCCATAAATCCTTCAGGTGTCATGCTATGAAAAGCAGGGTCAAAATATTGAAGTTTTTCAACAAGAGAATTAAATACATCTGGATGGTCTGCGTGTAATTTCTTGAAGAAATGGTACTCTTGGTCATATCTAAGGCTATTTTTATTAGCATTTTCTGTATCAAGAGGCATATTTTCTTTATCTTCACTTGTCCATCCATCTTCGAAACCACTCCATCTACCCAAAGTAACAATTTCTGGATTCCATACTTTCATTTCTTGTGTTTTTTCATCATAATACCACTTTACACCCTTTTTTTGTATGTCATTTTGATTTACCGCCTCATAGAGTTGTACACCATCTTTGGTTTTTTCAACTTCCTTAAAGTCATCAAATCTCCTATATGGTTGTGTTTCTTGCTGTTCTTGAGAAGTTTCGGTTTCTTGATTCATTTCTTTTGGCTTAAGAACGGCACTTTTCTTGATTTTTATCTTCATTTTTGCTGAACGATACATTTTAGCAGTATCACCACTTTCATTTTGTAAATCTTCCTTGCTTACTTTTACACTATATTCTGAAAGTTCACTACCTGTGTTTATTGTTGTACTGCCATGACCATAATTTGTAATAAACCATCTTATTGCAGTTTTACATCTTTGTTCGGCCAAAAATTGATTACGTTGAGTATTTGTATCCTCTTTTGAATTATTACCATGTGAATTGGAAAAACCAATACCATGTACTTCAATTACCTTATATGGAGAACTATCTCTTGTATCAAACATTTCGACCAATTCTTTTATTCTATCTTCATTAAGACTACCAGAATTTATTTTAATTCTTACTTGGTCTGCTGTTTCACTCGAATTTTCATTCTCATAGTTATGTTTCAAGGCATAGGCAATTTCAGCCAAAGAGTAAAGACGTTCATTGTCTTTTTCTTCAGGAAACTTCTTTTTAACATTTTCAACATTACAATTCAACTGTAATGTTTTCATATCTTGATAACTATTTTCATTTCTTAACTTCTGTCCAAAAGTATTTTTAACGGAAGAATAATCTATGTTTGGAACATATTCACCATCAATTCTATAATACCACTTTTTCGAATTTGTTGGTATATATTTCGTCTTGCCATAACTACCAGGATAGCCTGTACCGATTATATAGTTATGTGAACTATTCTGACTTCCGACATCACTTTTACTATTTAACATTTCATAACCGTTCCCAACAAATGAATCATTACTTGTATCTTCGAAATCAAGTGGAAGAACTTCAGATTTTGTCACATCTGAATCATTACACTTCCATTGTGCTCCTTTACCATATAACAAATAGGCAATTGGATTAACTTTGCTACTTTCATTATTATCATAATATCCACTATAGTTATTCGGATAAAAAACATAAAAAGTCAATTCTATCTCTTCATCAGGAGCAGGAACCTCAGGTTTTTTATTTTCTGTAACTTTTACTGGTGGTAAAGTATCTTTTTTCAAATATTCATCAGTAAGTGGTGTTGGTTTAACAAATGACAAAAGACTTCCTCCACCATCACTTTTACCACTACTAACACCGTCTTTAACACCGCATCCTGCAAAGAAACGCAGAACATCAGTATCTTTTGGTAATTGGTCAGGTTGCGATTTACCATACCATGTTGCATAGTCAGTAATTGAAGGATGGTCAACCACCATCATAAATTCAAGTGTACCACTTCTTGACGTGTTTGTATAAGTAAACACATTTTCGCCCCTACCGATAAAACTATGTTCATTCCAATTTACACTTGTGTCTTCACTGAATCTTAAACCATATGGTGGAAACCACATAATTCTACCACCAAACGGTCCACGTTGTTCCCAAGATAACGCTCTTTCAAATGAATATGGGTCATATCCTTGCCATGCAAGATTCTCAATGGAAAACATACAATCCTTTGTGTGAATGTTCTTTTCAGCACCACCCAAGAATTTTGGGGCAATATTTACCAAACCAGTTTCTTTGTCAAGAACCGACATATCCCATCCATCTTTACCACTATCTTTCCAACCCCATTTTACATTTGGGTCAATGACTTTTCCATCCTTATCATGATATTCTTTATCCCATTTTTTATAATTTACATCAGTAAAACCACTCCAATTATGAATATCAGAATTTTTAACATGTTCTTTATTACCATTTTCATCCTCAATTGTAAAAGGTCTTATAAGCCTTGCCCTAACTTCACTATATTGGTGATGATGTGTCCATACACGACAATATGGGTTATCATAACCGTTTCTGTCATAACTTATACCATTTCTCTCGGCATCATATGTCAAAAGATTTCTTCCATGAGATAAACCATATACACTTTTTGCTTCTGTATCATCATATAAATCCAATTTACCGGGGTCTGTATGGAATCTGCTTATAATTGTATTAATTTTTCTTTCATTAAACAATTTTTTTGTCTTATATATAATACTGTTTCTGTTTCTGTTTGCATCATAAAAATTCCATTTACTGTCTTCTGTGAATTTTGCGGTTCCGGTATTATCCTCATCAGGATAGACATTTACACTTTGACCATAAAGTTCATTATGGTTCATATAATTCTGTATATTATTATCTGTTTTACCTTCCCTTGTTGTTGTGTATTTTGCTTCTCTTTGATAATTGTTTAAATAATTGTTTTCATGTGCATAACTATAATCATATTTGTATGATTCATCAGATACTTTATTACTAATACCTGTAACGCTATCAGCAATTAAATCAAGAGTAATATCCTTTTCAGCCATATTAAGAAACATAGCCTTTCTCATCTGCCAATCACCCATATCAACAAGACAATAGTCACTGATTGGTGTCATTAACATTGCATCAAAACCCCAACCACCTGTATTCCTCCTAACTTTATTGACAACGTGCTCAGTAATGGGAACAATATTTCTAAGTGTGTTGTCAACATTCTTAATTGCATTTACGGTATCTTTAAAATTCATATCTAAACAATATATTTATCTTTTAACCTATAATTATATATTTTTTAACTTTTTAAAAACAAAAATCAATTTTAAACACTGCCTATTCCTATTGACGATGTTCCTCTACCGCCATTCATTGCAGAAGATATTTGTTGTGCCAACATTCTCGACAATGACCTTAATAACATCGGATTGGTTTGTAACTCATTTATAATATTAACACTCTGTCCACCAGAGGAAAGGTCTAAACTACCACTGATTGTAACATTTACAGTATCTAAACTAATTGTACCACTGTTAGCCGAATGTACATCATTATATAAGTCGTTAAGGAAATTTCCAATTACACCGCCCTCTTTTGCAAATATTGCAACGTCTTTCGGGTCTGATTGCACCAATCCGTCATTTATCTTTGTAACATTGGATGCCGCTGAAACAATTGGTGAATTATTACCGCTTATAATACCGTCATCTACTTGTTTTTCTTTATTTTTTTTAAGAAACTGTGTAAATTTTGGTGTTGCATATTCTAAACCATGTGCTGCTGCAATTTGGGTGTTTGCTTGTGCTATTATATTTGCTGTATCATTTAAAGCAACACTAATGTTATTTGCACTGCTTTCTATATTCTTAACAGACTCTTCAACATCCTTATTTCCTTCATTAAATATTCCAATGTAATCTTTAAAAGCTGCCGTGGCTGCTGCCATTCCTTTATTTGTTTCTTCTATATATTTGTCTCTATGTTCAGCATAACTTTCATTTGCAATTCTTGTTCGTTCTGTATATGCATTTAACATTTCTTCATAAGTTGCTGCTGCAAGATTAGCCTTTTCAGCAATTTCCTCCCCTTTTACACCCTCAACAGCACTTAAAATATCTTGCATATATTTTTCCATTCTTTCTTCGTGTCTTTCCGGCATAAGATTTTCTAAATCATTCTGTGTTAACTGACTTACATCTCTATTTTCATATTTACCATTTGCACCCTTTACTTTAACTTGGAACTGTCCTGTTTGCTTGTTATATGTTGCATTATTTGAAATAAACGCTTGTTCTTCTTCGTTAAAATTACTTCTGAATTGTTTTGCAACAACCTCTTTTTTATTTCTTGCACGTACCTCATTCGCAACATCCTCATAAGAACGACCTTGTATTTTTGCAAGTTGTTCCATCATCATTTGTTCATTTACACTAAATGTGGTTTCACCTGTTTTTTTATCAAGTTGGCCATAGCCCTTTGTCATATCTTGCATACGTTTTGCAAACGCTTGTGGGTCTGCATAACGTTCATACCACATGGCAATTGGGTCTGCGTTCATTGCTGCATGCCCGCCAAGAACTTGAAACTCTGCCCCTTGTTTAATAATACCTTCAAGTCCACCTTCAGAAACTTTATCTAACATACCACTAAGTGAGTTCATATTAAAACGTGTATTTTCTGCCCACTTAGCCATATTCATTAAGCCCTTAGTACCGTCCTTAAAATTATATTTTTGTGCTAATTTAAGATTATCAACAAGTGTTTTAGTATATTTTCTTCCATTCAAACCAATTCTGTTCACATCTTGTAATGCTTCATCAAGCATATCAACAGAATCAGAAACACCGGCATTGAATATTTCCATTTCAGAAGCATAATTTGCTGCAAGTCCGTCATCACCAAGATATTTACCCAAGCCAAATAAATTACCATAATCACGTTCACCCATTATTCGATTTCTTCCGGTATTTTCACTAAATGCTTGTTGTATTTTAGCAGCTTCCTCTATACTTTTGCCAAATTTTGAAGCCACATTCTCTACAATGTTAAACATTGAAGTTTGATAACTATGTAATTGTTCTTTACTTGTATAACCCAAATTAATACCCAAATCATTAGTTATAGAATCAAAATTTTCTAACCATTGTTCTGTTTTCTGTGCAAGTTGTAACCACGTCTTTTTAACTTCTGATGCGGTATCTATAACAATCTCCTTACTTTCAACTGAAATATCAAGTTGTTTATTTGCAATATTAAATGCATATTCTTGTTGTGTCTTTGCTAAATCATATTCTGAATCAATTACAGTTTTTTGATAATCTGCTGCCTCTCTGAGTTTTTCCCATTTGTATTCAGCCTTTGCCATTTGTTTTGCATGTTGTCCTTCTTGATACCCAATGAATTTTTCAGCATTAGCACCTAACATGTTTGAATTCATTATATCACCAATACCAGCTTCATTTGTATTAGTTATTACTTTTGAATTTTTTCCACCATTTGCAATGTTTCCACCACCAACACTATTATCTTCAGTTACTTTTCCAGTTTTTGCATCATAATTTAATAAATTATCGTGCTCATCTCTTATTAACATTTGATAATTATGATTCTTTTCCATATATTGTGTATGTTCCATTGCAGCCCTTTGACTATCAATTTTGTATTGGGTTTGTGCAACACCTTTTTCTGCTTCTAATCCTGCAATGTTTCCAATTTGTTGTAATTTACGTTGTTCTTTATAACGACCATATTGTTGTTCACGTTGGTCTTTGTGCAAATCAAGTTTTTGTTTTTGAACTGCTGCGTCTATTCGTGCATTTGCTGCTTCATATGCCGTTTCGTTTATGCCTTTTGTTAATGGTCCAAGTGCAATATCAACACTTTTTGCATACTGTGCTGAAGTTAATTTTAATGCTTCTAACATCGTAGCACCTTGTGTCTCTAACATTTTCAATTGTATATCACCCTGTGCAGAAACATTTTCAATCTTCATTTTGTTCTCAATTACCATTTCTTGTTTAGATAATTCATATTGAAGTTGTTCCTGTTTTGTTTGATGTTTATACATTTCACTGGTTGCAAGTTTCCAATCATTTATTACTGAACCAATCATTTTTAATGCATCTATTGCATAAAGAACAGCGGCAACAAAAGGTCCACCCAAAAACTTAGAAACTGCACCAAGTCCTTTACCAAATATACCAATACCTTTTGCAGCAGCACTGCCGGCTTTACCAACTCCAAGAAATTTACTACCCAATTTTTCAGAATTAATTGACATGTAACGCCCCATAACTTGTCCTTTCTTACTAAATTGCCCAAGTTGTTGTTTACGATAGCTTGCATTACTTGTATATCTACTAATAGCCGAAAAAGAAATACCTCTTGAATTATTAAACTTATTAGACTTATTACTATTTTCGACTTTTTTAGAAATATGTTCAATTGTATCAATTAAATTATTGATACTATCATTTAATTCATCAATTTTTGATGAAAAATTTCCATTACTATTACTATTGGTGTTTGTATTTCTGGTTCTTTGTCTACGTGCCATTATAACGTATTGTATATTGTATTATAAACATAAATAGTTCCAAATCTATTTTGATAAGGAACTATTGATTATTTCAATATTTGATATATAAATGTTTTTTTATTCTTTATTTTCTTCTTCAACATATTGACATTCCAAATCAGATAAAGGTATAGATACATATATATCATAATCTTTAATACAAAATTCTGTATGTTCTGGATACCAACCATTTATTATTTGTTCTGCTGTCAAATCAATATAGGTATCAAATATATAATAACCTTCAACCCTATTTTCTTGTTTTTCCTTCCATTCTATTTTTGACACTTGGCATTTAAATACAAAAGAAAACGGTACAATCATATCGAAATAATTGTTTTTTGAATTGTATTTTAATCTTATATGTTTCATTGTAATTTCAATTTTAGCTATTTTTTTCTTCTCATATTTTCCAATCTCTCTTTTTCCTTTTCAACTTGTTTATTATGTATTGCAATGTATGTCTTTCTATCTGCAACCGTCATATTATACAAGTCTTCCATACTTAAATTCATATTTTTATGACAAAGCCATAATTCATGTTTAAGTTTCTTCTCAAAATTAGAAGTTAATGAAAATAGTATCATCGATTCTAAGAAAGGTAGTGAACGAGCCACCTCCATCGGACTCGGGAATATTTACTGTGAAGTTAAAATCAACTCCTGGTTTATTATCAATGAAATAATTACGATAGTCCAATGCGTTCCTTGTACGCATATTTTCAATGTAATTCTTAATAAACTCCCTATCCTCATTTCCATTTACAGAAACCGTGTGCATAATCATCTGTTCAGTAATTGTGTTTGGATAAGTGTTTTCTGTGTTTTCTTCCAAATCATCACCAACAATATCTTTTATCTCATCAATATCCTCATTTAACATATTTGTTTCCTCTTCTGTAAAACTCATTCTGTTTAATGATTCAATGATTTGCTTGAGATTTGTAAATATTTCAAACTTATTACTGTCTGTAATCTGTGAGGTAATTATTTTTCTCAATTTTTCCTCATCTTTATTTGTAAAAAACTTGAATTTGATTAAATCACCATTGTTTGTTTCAAAGTCGAACAAACCGTTTTCATCACCTTCTAATTCAAATTTCTTATAATCAAACTGTGATAAACTAATTGTTACATTATACTGTTTTCCTGTTTCCGGATTTGTCGCACTGATTGGGAAATCCTCTCCATAAGATGTTCCTCTGAGCCATAAAATAATAGCATCTCTGTCACCACTGCATAAATCATTGGCATTAATTCTCTTATCAAGGATTTTCCTATCCAAAATAATATCAAGCAATTTACCATCACGATAAACATTAGGGGAAGCAATAATATTTTCGTCTGCTGCTGTTAAATAGGCTACTGGTATACGTCCACAACGCAATGGTGAGTTCTTTGGATAGCATTGACCCTTTGAGGGTAATGGCAAAACATCATATTGTACATAACTCGGTACAGAAGAGAAATCAAAATCATAAGTCAAAACCTCTTCTGTTTTCTTTGTTTTCTTTTTGACTTCTTTCACTTCAGCATTTTTAACTTCATGAATTTTCTCTTTCTTTTCCTTACTATTCTCTTGTGGTTTATTATTAATCTCAATTCTTTCAGTTTGAATATTTTCTTCCATACTTATTTTTTTGTTTGCATTTTCATCTTCAAAAGGTTTTACAATCTTACTGATAATATCTTTCCCTTGTTTTCTCATTTCTTCCTCAAATTCCTTGTTTTTCTCTATGTTTTTTTGAATTTGGATATCGTCATTTACTAATGTCTGCTTCATAAATTCTTCTTCAATATCAAGTTTCTGATAATCATCGCCCAAATCTTTCTTAGCACCACGTCTACGTCTTCTTATTGGTGCAACCTTTTCGCCATTTTTACCAACTGTAACTGTTGCCATATCCTTTCTATGTACTTCCTCATCAGTCAATCCTCTCTTTTTAAGACGTTCATTGTATTTCGTAACCTCAGATGGGTCAACGTCTCTAAATGTGGATTTCTCGACTTCATCTTTTGAAGCGTGAAGATAAGATTGTGCAAACGCATCATTCTGTTCTATTGCAACATTAAATCTCTCTTGCAATTCACTTCTCCTAACAGGGTCTGACGTATTATCCAATGCTTTTTCCATTGCTTCATTCAACATTTGGTTGGAAGCCTTAACAATGGCCAATTGGCGTTTTCTCTTTTCGTCCTCTATTTCTTGACTAGACATAAGTCTATTATTATCTGCCATATTTTAATTTTTTGTAAATATTATTCTTTCAATAATCATTGCAAAAGAAGTAATCATGGGTTCTCCATTTGCCTTTTTAATACTTGATAAAAGTTTTGCAAATTTACAATTTTTCAAAACAGCATGACATTTTCCGTTATCAAAATCAATTTTGAAATCCTTTTTTGGAAGATGAAACATTTTTTCTTCATCACTCAGTTTTGCAATATTCATGATTTTTTGACTATCTTGAATCCACATTTTCAAATCAGTTTCCAAATCTGGTTTTCTTATAAATTCCTGCTCATTCAAATATATAAATAAACCAAACTGTTCTTTATTTGCCCATAACCTATCAAGTTGGGTAACTGTTATCTCACTTCCATTAATGTTTCTTATATTTCCGTCACATTTATGAAAAGCATAACTCTGATTCTTAACATTTATCTTCCTTTTCTTATATGGGTTATATGCCATGTTATTTCCCAAACTTGTGACAACCATATGGTCAACGCCATCTTTATGACCATAATATTCATTTTCTTCCATTTTTACATACTTTGGTGCTGTCAGTTCTTCACCCTCATAGTTAAACCCATTAACAGCATCACCATTTGCAAAAGGTATATATAAAGTAACTTTCATAAAACTTTACAATTTATTTATAATATCATCATATTCAAAAACAACAACACATTTTTTTATTTTGTCATTTTTATAATCACATGTGTCAAATCGTATTTCCTTGGCCTTACAATTTATAAAATATTCCCTATTAACAGTATAACCGGTGACATCTAAGTCTTCAAAAACTATATTCCTGTCACATTTATCCAAAACGTTAAACTTTTTAAGTTCTTTATAAATCACTACATCACCACAATAACCATGTTCTCTAAAAGTTATAGTAAATTTTTTTGAACTTTTATTATCAAATAAAATTGGATGTTTGGTAATTTTTTCAATCCACCATTCACAAATATTAATTTCTTTCGGAAACCTTACTAAAAATCTATTTCTACGTAAGGCATCCCACTTAAAAATTTTTAATGTTTTAGAATTTTTAACACACATAATTGTTTACCTATTTTTCCTTATAATAAGTTTATACAAAATAAACCTATTTTTCAAATATATATCAATTAATGTGGTTTTTTCTTGTTTTCCTTTATTTCTTTTTTCTTTTTACTACTCTTAATATATTTCTTAATTTCATTTTCAACCATCTTCGGATTATGAATTATATCATATTCCCATAACCGTAATAAAGGAACACCATGTAATGCAGCCCATTGGTCTTTCAGTCCATCAATAAACTTATTATGTTTATGCATTGGTGTAATTTTATCCTCAGTGACAACCCTTGGGTCTGCATGAAAAAATGAACCGTCAACCTCAATTAATAAATCAAGAGGAAAAAAATGTCCCTCCTGTTTTACACACTTAATTCCATCTTTTTCCTCATATACATATTCCACATCATCATAACAAGTCAAAGCAAAATCATAAAAACGTTTTATATCTTTTGCTTCATATTGATATATATAAACCAAACCCATCCTGTCAAGGAAATCTGACGCAAAATTTCTTTCAAGTTGACTTGTGCCATATTTTTGGTCTGTTATTTTTCTTTGCTTGAAAGGTTTTCCACCATGAAACGGTTTATAATTTGACTTTGCTTTCTGTTTCCTATTCCTTTTTTCTTTTGAAATTGATTTTGGCACTACTTGTTTCATCATGCACCGTAAACTTAAAAAGGACAATCATTTTTGATTGTCCTTATTTATATTTTTTTTTTATAAGACTTATTAGAATGCTAAAATACAATAGTCAGGACGAATTGTAATCTCAATTGTTGCAAGAGAATCATCATCATAACTTAAGTCACCAAAACTAACTGTTGTTGGCATTGCATTTTTAATTATCCAAAGGCTAACAGCCACGCCTGTGGGGTCCAGTAACTCAAGTTGCAAGTCACGTTTATAACTTACAGCATAACCCTGTCTACCAGTAACACTCTCAGAAGCCAAACGAACCCATTCCATTACTGCTTGTGAAGCACTTGGTCCAATCGGGTCTCTCAGTGTAATAGAAATAGCCTCCCAAACATAACGCCCAACAACCCATGTTGAAGTGTTAAGAAAAGGTATCTCTGTTTCATTGTTAGTAATGGTTGGACGTGAAGCATTGCTTACCCACCACTCTTGTATTCCTAAGTCTGAAGGAAATCTCATTAAAAATCTATTTTTTCTTAAAGGTTCATACTCCAATGGAGCTTTAAGTAAAAGGTCTGACATATGTTATATTCTTTTTAACTCTTTATTTTTATATATAAATATTCTATATTTTAAAAAATATTTATTTATTTATTTCTGCTTCTTATGTCAAAAACAGTATCTTCGCTTTCCCAATCAAATCCTGCTATCAAAGATTGACCAGTAATATTTTCTACCCAATACCACAATATTTCCTCAACCTCCTGCTCAATTTCATTAATTGGCATATCCGGTGCTGAAACTGCACATTCAATGGTCAAAGTACAATCTCCATCCTCATCACATGAAGCATTTACATTTCTTACCATAACGCTTACATAAGAAGATTCTGTCTCAATATATTCATCATTTACTTGTTCCAATCTTGCGATTGTCTCTTCATCAAGTTGCAGTAAACTTCTTGTTGAAAGTTTTGCAATCATACCAAATGAATATTCGGAAACATCATCTTCCTCTTCGGGATACCATTTCTCATTCAAAACTTTCTTAATTGATTCAGAAACAAGTTTTCTAATAACATTTTCATCCATTCCAACCCTATTAAGGCTTCCTTTTCTATGCAATGGGCGTGAATCTGCTGCTTTTAATGCACGTTTAAAACTTCTGTCATCATCTTTCTTACTTCTTTTACCTCCTAATGATTGTGAAAGTTTTTTCATTTTTTTATAATAGTCTTTTTTGTCTTGATACCATTTCCCATTAGTTGATTTTATTTTATCTTCAAAATAATCTTGGTCATCAAGATTTGCATAATCAGTATCTCCATAAATATCTCCTGTTGGTCCATATTCACCCTTATATGGATAAGGTGTCATACCAGAAACTTTATCTTTATCAAAATGTATATTTCTGGCAAAATTTCGTGCGGCATTCGGTCCTTCATATCCTCTGTCTTTCATTGAAGGTTCTGTCCATTTGCTTGTATCTGCTTTTTTATACATGCCGCCTTTTTGAGTAGTATAAGGGTGTACATATGGTAATTGTGCATCCATTGCAAGGGCACCTGGTGTTTTTCCTGCACCACCCCAATTATAAGCAAAATCATCCCCAAGTGTTGCCTGTGTATATTTAGAATCACCAGGAAAACTACTTTTATAATATTTCATAGGTCTCTCTAAATCTTGCCAATCATCTTCCATCTGCCGTTTACGTTTCTGTTCTTCGGTTTCTTCATTCAATATTGTATTTACGGCCTCTGCAATCATTTTTTTGAGTTTACCCTCAGTTAATTTAACAACTTTCTTCATATTTTAAAAAACATATATTATAATTTATTTAATCAGAAAAATTACCATTACCTTTTTGTGGCTGTTCAATTGCCTTATCAACCATATTCCATATCTTTTTCATTGTATCGTATTGGGGAGAGGTTGGTTGGTCTGCAAGTCTATTAATAACACTTAACGCAATTTTTCTAATCTGTGTTAATTCTTTTTCAATACTTGACATATCATTTGGATTTGTCTGAAGAACTTCTTCCTCATTATCCGCTTCTACTGGTGTTTCCTCTTCAAAAGAATCTTCTTCTGGCATAATGAAATTTTCCAATGTTAGACTTTTTACTTCTGATAACATTTTTCTCATTTCATTTATTTCAGCAAAATTATCTCTTTTTCTCATATTGTTTATATATATAAAAGTACTTTTATTATAATAATAAATAGTTTCGTATTTACAAAAATAAAGAGGATGAAAATGTTTTCACCCTCTTTTATTATCTAAATTTTTTATGAATTAAATATCGTCAAAACTTATACCTTGTGGCGTAGCGACAAGTCCAATGTTAATGTATTCAACATTAGGTGTGAACTTAAGATAAATCTGTGCATTGATTTCAAGTCTGTCACGTGCTTCCTCTGAATCATCAATAACAAGTTTTGCATCAATGAGTGCTCTCTTGGTTATGAAGTCTTCAAGAATTGGCTGTACTGCGCTTCTGAAAGAAGAAATCATTGTTGGGTCATTCGGGTCAAATACAAGACCAATGCAAGCAATTGAGATAAGTTTTCTAAGTCTGATTAAACAACGTCTCTTAGAAATTCTGTTCATGTGAGCATGACTTTCAGCAATCTGCAAGTTCTTGTCACCCCAAATTCTCATACCTTCGTCAGCGAAGTTATTAATAAAGTTGATACGTCCTGCGTAGAGTTCATCTTGTTCTGCAAGTACAAGGTTTTTCTTTGAACGAACACCGTCACTCAAACCACGATTCCAACCAGCTGCTGCGAACCAAGGTGCTGCTACATTATCTGTGTATGCAAAATTCTTAACAACGTCCTTTGTAGGTGGAAGATAAATATATTGATTGTTTGCACTGTCAAAATACTTAACCCAAGGGAAGTAAGTACAAGCCCAATTTGTATCAATTTCGCTATCGTCAAGATTATCTACTGCGTCTTCTGCTGTATACATCTCAAATTTATTATCACCAGCACCATAAGGTTTATCAGGAGTTGTGATTACATAGATACTGTCTGCACGTTCCTCTTCAACCATTTCAATAACCTCTTGTACAAGTAAGTTATTATTAACATAGTCAATACCTGGTGTTGCAAGTACGTTAATATCTGTTTCTTTTGGATTTGCAAACTGTCTGATTGCAGAAAGATAAGCATACCAGTCAGAAGTAATAACTTTTTCAGCCTTGTCAAAACCATATGCTTCTGGCTCACGGATAAGTTTAAAGTTCGTACCTTCACCACTGATAGGATTCATCTTACCACGGTATCTTTGATATTTGAAGTCATCTGAATTACTACGGCTCTTTCTATAATAATCCCAGCCATCAAAACCTCCATAGAAACAAACAGTAAACTTACGCCAACGTTTGTCCTCATAGATTGTATCAAGCATTGTTTCCTCATTACCAATACGTGGTTCTTTTGAGAAATTACCAACAGTATTTCCCATACCAACAGTTACCCATTGATAACCGCTAATACCATCAACCGTAACAGTCTGACTAATACCATTATTTGTCACAACTCCGTTATCATCAGGTGTTCCTTCAAGAATACGAGCGTCAAGGTGGAATGATGGTGTAAGATAATTTGGTCTTTCATCGTAAGCGTATACACCTTTATATCTTAACAAATCATCATCAATACCAACAAGGTCAGACATACCAAAATATTGTTTCTTAATACGTATTTCATCGTAAACATTGGTATTATACTGTAAGAATGGTTTTTGTAATTTAATATTGTCCGTATTTGCTGAAGCATTAGAAGCAGGAAGAAGACCGTCATAATCACGAACTGGATAACCTAAGAAACCAGCTGGAACTGAAACCTTTGCCTTATCAGTTTCATTTACTTCAACTGTTACATATTTTGACTTTGTTTCATAACTTTCATCAAATGAACCAATTCTCAATGCAATATAGTTCTCAGAACCCGGAACAAGGTCACAACCTTTATATTTCTCTAATATAACAGGACTTGCATCAGTATCGCTGAAATCACGAATAAGAACATCAAATGTTCCATATGTCGGGTCAATGTTTTCAATTGAAACTTTACATTCAAGTCTTGAATTATCGCCATCAGAAATTGTGTGGAAACGGAAAAGTTTTGTAAGTTCAACATTGTTTGCAGCACCCTTCATTTCTGACACAATCCAAGGAGTCGAAGAATATCTGTATTGTTCTTTATAATTGTTCATGTCTATTGTAACAGGTCTTACATCACCATTATCCATAATGAAATAATAACCCATAGCACTTACATAAACACATTCTTCTACAATTTCGTCTTCTATTACTGGATTGCCAAGTGCCTCAGTATATTTCTCGTCAACACCTTCTTCACCTACATATTCACCATAGTAGTACTCACGTGTTCCTTCCTCAGTTGTATGAGCAACAACAGTGTAAATATGTCCTGCTTCACCTGCACAAGCCTCTCCCCAAGTAATACCTTTATCTGTTGACTTGTGTATTTTCAATGCAGAAGCATTTTCATTATTAACTGAATACTCAGTACTATAAAGGAAACGTTTACCAACATCACGTCTTTTCAACATACTTTCATCCTCTGTAAGAATATCAAGTACTGGTTTATACTTAGGTACAAGTCTGGCGGGTTTAAACATTGGCAAATTTCTTTCTTCTGTTTCATCTAATTCACCAAGTGTATTTAACTCACCACGTTCGATAAGTTGTTGCAAAGCAACATCATACAATTCCTCTACATAAATTTCAGCATCACCAATTTCTGGATTACCACCGATTACATTATAAATGTAATTCTTCTCACCAGCATTAAATGATACTGCATATACTTTTGTTTGGTCATCCCATGTTGTTACTTTAAGACCAAATGTGCCATAATTATTACTGTTTATAACTAACTCATTGGTTTTTGTGGAAAAACCTGGTGTACAACCATCTGCAAAAGAAAGACTATTTGTCTTAACCATTTTTACATCTTTTGCATAATAAAGAATCTTGTCATATTCATATTGGTCTTCACAAAATCCATTATCTGGGTCAGCAGGTCCTATATATGCAGCCTTTTTATGTTCACCTCTTGAACGAATTACAGCAACCACCATTGGTTTACTTTCTGTATACATTTTTCCTTCATCTCCCCATGCAGTAATAACCCATGCAGGTCCTGCATTAACACCAGACAAACCAAGAACACGGCAAACCTTTAAGTTTTGTGACTCTTCCAAATAGGTTTTAGCAATGTAAGGCAACTCATATTTAGGATATTGGCTTCCTTGGAACTTTTCTGTACTTGTACCACCGAAATACTGTTGGTATTGTGCCCAACTACTGATATCAATAGGTTGGAAGGCAGGACCTTTCAAAGTTTCACCAGCAAGTCCTAAATTAGTAATGCCAAGTGACTTACTTGCAACAGAAAGTTCGCTTTCAGTAAAATAGATACCAGGACTAACATGTATCTGTTTTTTTGTATTGTTACTTGCCATATTTTTATTAAATTTTAAATTATTTTCGTTTATTATATAATATAAATATCAATCAAAAACTCAAAAACTCATTGGTGTGATATTTATTGTTTAATTTTGAGTGAGAATAATTGATAATTTTTCTATATCCCCTATATTCAACATTAAAACGTTATTGTTTTCTAATTCTTTTTGGGGTATTTTGGTATATTCAACTTCAATCTGTTCAGATATCAGATTTTTATAAAACAACATTTGTTCATTGGTCATGTTATTCCAATTAAGATTTTCAAATGTCATGTCCATAGTTTCAAAAACATATTCTTCAATTTCATCAAAAATCTTCATTATCCTATAAAATTTCAGACCTACTGATATTGGAAGATTAACTTTTTGTTGCATTATCTTATAAAGTGTCTTATTACACTCCAAAACTTGTGATACCAATAATTTTTCCATCTAATATTATAATATTATTATATATATTTTAATATATTATCATATACATGATATCATAAAGTATAAAATAGAAAATAAAATTATTCAATAATAATATTTTCATGTGTTATATCTTCATATACTTTTTCTGGAACTATTTCTTTATTGTAAACTTCATTTTCATTAATTCCTAACAGATATATCTTACTTTCTTTTTCATAATCTACCGGTATTATTTTAATTTCAATATTATCGTCATTATGTATTTTGAAAGTTTTATCAATATAATACAAAATATCATTAATCATTATTCTGACACTTCGTACATTTTCTGTTACAACTCTATTAACTGTCATTTCTGTATCAAAGACAAAACTAACCTTACTATGATATGGTTTGAACGTAATATCTATGTTTATTGTTCTGTTTTCCATTTCCTCAACTTCAACGCAAGGTGCATTTTTCTTATAGTTATCTCCCTCTAAAATAATATTATTACGTTTTGGATATTTTTTAACTTCAAAATCTTCTGGTTCTATAATATAAGCCATAAGTTTTACAGTTGCTGTCTGTACATAGAATTTACGGTCTGAAATAGAATATGAAGTCTCATCACTAATTTCATCCAATGTCATTGGGACATAATGACCATTAGGTCTTATGTAAAATTGTCTTGCCGAAAACAATTTATTTAACTTCTGATTGAACTTATTCAAGTTGTCAACTGTGGTTGTAATGAAACCTATCGTATATTTCAAGTCAACAGCATAAGGCTGTTTCATTGTGTAAATCTCATAACTTTCAGTATTATTATCATCAAGAACTTGTCTTTGTAACAAAGTATATTTTCTTTGTCCAGGTATATTCCATAAACCACCTTGATTAGCACCAAATGAAGGATTTTTTTCTCTGTTAACTGTTTTGAAATTTAAATATAAATTTCCGTTTTCATCACTATGTTCCCACATTTGTGTATATTCTGAAAAACGTTGATTACTATAAAGGGTATATGTTGGTATCAGTTTACCATCTACAACAATGGGTATGAGTGTATCAACAAAATCAAAAATGGCTTTGTCAATATCATCATATTCTAAGGGTTTAGGAAAAATAGGTGCTTTTTCGAGTATTCTGTTTTGATACCCTATTCGTACTGCATTCCCACGTTTTCCTTTATATCTATTAACAATAGTTAAATTTTTCTTCGGTTGTGTTCTCATATTTTTAACCATTAAATTCTGATATATCACTTACAAGCGTACACTCGATTGTTCTCCAAGCAGGCTTATAACCGCCAACCATATGTGTGTTTGCAGTATTTACTTTACCGTCATTTACAACAGTATAATATTTCATTCTGTTCAAATCAATCTGTACGCCAATATAATCACCACGTTTTACATCTGCTTTGTATTTTTCCAAAGTTCTTGTTAACACATAAATCTGTAAGTTACCATCTTGTGTATATACACCATTTGAAGTTTTATTGTCAAATGATTTAATTTCTGAATCTTTAATCTCATACATACATGGTATCTCCCTTGGTGCTTTATATCTTATGTTTCCACTTGTGGCTTCCTTATAAATTGCATTTACATTTGTCTTTGACCTGTCAACTTCATATAAAACAACACTTTGGTTTATGTCTTCTTCAATATATCTCTCAATTAAATCAGTTTCATAAGAGAAATCTTCTTCTGAATAAAACATATTATTTTTTACCGGCAGTTGTAATTTACTATAATCCATACTTGCGAATTTAAAAATCCAATTTTATATAAATAGTTTTGGTTATACCAATTTTTTGTATTATATTTGCATCGCAAATATTAAGTATTTATTTATTTTTAATGAAAGTTAATGATTTTGAAGAAGCATATGCAATTTTAAAAAACTATAAAGGTAAAAACAACCAAATATTATATTACCAATATAAAGTCCAAAGAACAAATTATTCTTTGACTGAATTTGACGTAACCTATATTTTAAACAACTTTGATTTTGAACCATATGAAATCAACAAAACAGTTAAAATAGCCAAAGATTATGGAGAAATTTTAAAGAAAAAATATGAACTTGATTTCTTGCCAGAAAAAATACGCATTACAAGAGTAATAGGAGAAATGGGTGAAAGTCTTCATTGTTATGTTCAATATAGGAAAAGCGTAGAACCATCACTTATGTATGTTAAAAAACGTTATATCTTAAATCAACTAATTGATAATACAAAATATATTGAAGTTAATGTTGATTTTGAAAAATATGATAATATAACAAAAGAAAATGGCACAATCTTAAAGAAAACACAAAAGGATGGCATTGAATTTTTATTAAAAAACAAAAAATGTATATTAGCAGACGGAATGGGCATGGGAAAGACACGTCAAGCCGTTATTGCAGCAATGGAAACTGGTGCTAAGAAAATACTAATTATATGTCCGGCTTCATTAAAATCAACATGGAAACGTGAAATTCTTGTTTATAATGACGAATCTGAAGTAAGTGTTATAAATGGGTCTGAATGGAACACAAATTCAAGATTTACTGTTGTAAACTATGATATTTTAGATAATTTTTACAAAATCCCAACTGATATCGTATATGAAGATGTTTTAAATGAGAAAGGTGAAAAAGTAAAACAGCCAGTAATGGTAAAGACTTCAAATGGAACACTTGTGCCAAAAACACGTAAAAGCACAAAAAAAGAAAAAATAAAGGAATGCTTACAACAAAGTCCACTGTTTCTTGAAAATTTTGGGTGTGTTATCATTGATGAAGCCCATAAATTATCAAATAATACGTCCATCAGATACAAAGTTATATCTGATTTTCTTAAAAGGTCAAAAATTCCTTATGTGTTTTTATTAACCGGTACGCCATTAACAAACAGACCAATGAACCTGTATCATATTTTAAAACTTATTGATGCGGAAGTTACAAGAGATTACCAATACTATGTAGAACATTACTGTGATGGTAGGACAATGAGACTAAAAAGCGGAAAAGAAATTACTTTATCTGGTGGTGCTACAAATCTTGATGAATTGAAAGAAAAAATAAAACATATATACATACGAAGGTTATTGTCTGAAATGTCTGATATGGTTGAGAAAAGCATAGAAACACGTTATTATGACCTTTCAGACGCTCAAATGAAGCGTTATGAGGAATTATGGGAAGAATATGTTTCAGCGCAACAGGAGCAAGGAAATGATGATTCTGAGGATTATAGGCAACTTGTTGAAGGTATATTGGTAAGACAATATCTTGCAAAGGAAATGATTGCAAATACAACACAATTGGTTGATGAAAAAATTGAAGATGGTGAAAAAGTTATCATTATTTGCACTTTTACAGAAGAAATAAATGAATTAAAAAAATATTACGGAAATAAATGTGTCGTTTATGACGGGAAAATGACACTGAAACAAAAGGATAAGGCAGAAAGTGAATTTATGAATAATCCAAAAATAAAAGTATTCATTGGACAAATTATTGCTTGTTCTGTTGGACTTACGTTAACAGCAGCACACACACTTGTATTTAATTCATATTCATGGATTGCTGCTGATAATAAACAGGCTGAAGATAGAATATACCGTTTAAATCAAACTGAAGATGTAACTTGTATTTATCAGTTATTCAATGATTCAATATCCCAAAATATGTTTGATAAAGTTATGAGGAAAGAAATTATTATGAATGAAACAATAAAGTCTGAAAATGAAAAATAAATGCCAAGGAAAAAGAAAAATAATAGATATGTTGCGATTGATTTTGAAAAACTGGACACACTGCCTTCATCAGTATGTTCAGTTGGTATTGCTGTAATTGAAAACAATCAAATAACAGACACTTTTTACAGCCTTGTTTGCCCACCAAGTAAAAATGAAAATTATTATTGTGTACAAACACATGGTTTACATTATAAAGATGTTAAAAATGCACCGAAATTTCCACAAGTATGGAAAAAAGTCGATAAAATAATTAATGGTTGCCCTGTTATTGCGCATAATTATGGTGTTGAAAGAGGATGCATTAATGCTTGTAATGAATATTATGAGACTGAATATAATTATAATTATATATGTACTTTGGCATTGTCAAGAAAATACCTTTCAGATTTGCCAAGCAAAGGTTTAGACCTTGTTTGTGAGGCTTTGGATTATAAAATGGGTTATCACCATAATGCTCTTGATGATGCAATTGCTTCAGCAGAGGTTTTTTTAAGAATAAAAGACAAATTTAATTTAAAAGATGAAGACATTAAACGAAGAGGACAATATGATTGATGAAAATAATACACTAATGGTTATTTATGTGCTCTATGTTGGTAAAAATACTGATGATGAATACATATATCATCTTTTAATATCAAATGATAAAGAAAAAACATGGGCAGAAGGATGGGAAAACAAACCCGCTTGTGTTATGAGAGATTTAACACCGGAGGATGATATGTATGAATATATTGCTGAGTTAAAAACAGATTTAATTTTAGATTTAGCACAAGATAACTGTTGTTTTTCAATGCAAGATTGTCGTGATAATGTCGTAGCACTTGCAAGTGAGAATCTTGAAGAAGCAGAAGAATATCCAGAAGAGGGAAGAATTGTCATACATTTTGGAGATACTGTTGATGAAGTTGAGAAAATGTTAGCAAAAAGAGATATTCTGATAAATTATATATAAATGAGTGAACAAATTTAAGTTCACCCATTTTTTGAAGTTTTTTAAACTATTAAAAACAATATCAAATAAATAACAACTGAAATACCACCACCAATACAAGCGGCAATTATGTCATTCTTATCAAATGAATCATCCAAGAACAATTCCTTTGCAAAACTAACGATTAACATTATAATAATGCCTAATAAAATTCCTAACCATCCGATAGGACTAAACATTGATACAATCCAACCGCCTCCAAGAAAATGGAGGATTTTATCAACACCGTATTTTTCAACTAAATTGTTTACAAGTTTCATAAAATATATTTTTTAATTTTTATTGTTTTCTAATTCTGTCCAAGTTCTAAAAGCAATATTTCCTTTAAGATATGCCTCTTCCTCAAACTTGACAATTTTATTATTCTTTGTAATTTCACTTTCATCACACATATCTGGTGTAATTCTCTTATCTTCAAATTGTTTATGATGTATAAATTCGTGAGCCAAAGAACGAAGAACATCTTTTGGATGTCTGTCAGTTACAAATAATACAACTTCCTTATTAATTGGGTCATAATACCCTGTTTTAATAAACAAACCATCTTGTTTAACTTTTTTTAAAATAACTTTTGGCAATGGTTTTACTGTATAACCGTTTTTAAGCATAAATTCTGCCAATGATATTATATATGGTTTATAATTGAACATTATAATATTTCTATTTTATAACTTTATTTTACATTACATACATACCAAGCGGTGTTCCTTTCTGTATTTCTTTCATACTCTGTACCATTTCAGCCTGTTTCTTCATTACCTCATAAGGTGTCATTCTCTGTAGTCTTTCTTTCAACTCATTCATTGCATTGTCACGTTCACGTTGTGCCATGTTCAAATACATATTGTAATCCATTGTGAGTGAGTTGTTAATAATATTTAAATTACCACTAAACTTACCTCTTATTAAACCTAACGTTTCAGCAGCATGAGCAATTAATAATTGGCGTATCAATGCTTTTGTTGGGGCATTAAAAAAAGCATAATCCATTTCATCTAATGGAACTTGGTCAGGTGAGAGAACAACGCTTTCATTTTCCTTTCTGCATTCGTCAACATTACTTGCGCTTGTATCATAATATGTATACCAAAGGTAACAACCATTCAAGGGGTACATATTAAGCCCACCAGCACCGAAAGTAAGTCTTGAACCGGGCGTGCTCATAAGATGAATCAAATGTGTACCATCAGGTCCTGCCGTAACTTTATAAACCAAATCACTTCTTAATAGTTGTTGTTTGTAAGATAAATCCGTTGCCATAAGTGCTACATCATAAGCAGGCATAGCCCAAATTCCTGCGCCCATACCGTAAGCACTCCCAGTACCACCAAAAACTGTTGCACCTCCAAGTCCCATTTGTCCTACGACACCACCACCAAAACTTACACCAAATCCACCATAATTTGCAAATAAAGATTGGTCTGTTGTAGGAGGTGCTACCCACATTACTTTATTTATTTCTCTACCGGCAGGAACTACATATACTTGTTTACCCTTTTCAATTTTAATAAAATCTTTTTTAAGTTCCCACTTGCCGTGTTGTTGAAGACCCACTTGTTTACTGAACCATTGTGCATAATCCTTTGACATATCAAGACTTCTCATTGAAATGGCAAATGCCAATTCTTGATTTGACATTTGCAAACCAACTTTTTTGCCAAAAAGTGCGGCCCAGTTACTTTCAATAATAAAGTTCTGTACAACTTGTGCATAATCACCAACTGCCAACTCCAACAAGTCACACAACATATCATCAGTTAATTCCACCTTTCTAACATCAGAACCAAGTTTTCGTCTCACGATGCGGAAGAGTTTTTCTTTTTCTTTATCTAATGCCATTTTAACATTGTTCAATATATTTATATTATATAAATATCTTTTATAATAAAGTAATGAAGCAATTTGTAATAAATAAAAACTCGACATTGCCATATCTTGAAATAGAACCAATTCATGATGGAAGACATACATACAAAAAGTTATATCTTGCATTACAAGCAGCAACTGTGACTTTTACAATGTGTAATATGGTAAGTGGTATTAAAAAAATTGCAAATGCCCCTTGCTATATAGTTCCATTTGATGATGAGAGTTGTGAGGAAAAATACAAAATACAATATCGTTGGGATAAAAGAGATACCACGGAACCCGGTATTTATATTGGTCAATTCAAAATAAAATTTGATACTGATATAACAATTGAAGATATGACCTTCCCAAAAGGTGAATTAATAGTACCAATTGCAGAAGAATTACAAATTGTTGTTAATGACGGAAGCATAAAAATATAAAAAATTATATAACATGAATATAAAAACAAAATTAAATGAAGCAGCAGACCCCATTGCAAAAATACAAGCATTGATACAACAAGCAAATGAGGCATATCACAATGCTGATAATGAACAGGGTGGTACTGAATGGCCATTAATGGATAAAGATGGAAGTCCTTATGGTTTATCTTCAGATATTAAACTTGACGGAAAGGGATATGTTATAATTCCGTTTACGGCATGGCAATATAGTGATTATTCAGAACCAGTTAAAATCAGAGTTCTTCGGAAGGTAGGTGGTAAAATACAGATAATTCCGGGTGATTGGTATGAAGAGGGTTGGAAAGATGCTTCAAAACTTCTCAAGAAGATAATAAAGGATGCAAGCATTGGTGTAGGGCATTTTAAAGAATATGACCCAAATTTGGAAAATAGTAATTCAAAAGAAGAACAAATGAAAAATAGGTCTTTATTAAAGGCTATGAACAAAAAAATAGGAAGAAATGCAAATGCAGGTATGGATTACATATCAGAAAATAAAACTTCAAACAAGAAGGCAATTAAACTTAATGAAAGTAAATTAAAAACAATAATTACCGAAGTAGTTAAACAAGTCTTTGAAAATACATTAGATATTGATGATTCTGATGTGTGGAAATATGCTGATTTTGACAGTGAATCAAAATGGTTGGATGGTTTCGGTAAAATGCCAAAAGGATATGATAAAGATATAACAGATGATGAGACAATAGATAAAATAATTGCTATGAATAACGGTTGGCAAAATACAATAAGTCCATCTGGTAAAAATGCGGAAAAACTTGCTTCATGGGATGCGTTTGACCGTGATAGAGAAAAAAACAACAAATGGGTTACAAGAGATGAAGATTTTAAAGATGAAATAAATTATAATATATATGAAAGTGTTAAAAGAAATGTCAGACAAGTGTTAAAAGAAACAAGTTATGACCTTGCAAGAAGGGCACACAAATCAGCTATTCAGCAAAGAAAATTTGACCAAGCAGAACGTCTTCATAAACACATGGTTGATAGAAGTTCCCAGAGATTTGACCCAAATATGCCGGTAATAATTGTTGGAGGTGATAAACAAGGACGCTATACAGCACAAGATATTGTTGACTATTTCGATATAAACGGTTATGTTGAACCATCACAAAATCCGTTATATACAGACTCACAAGTTATTGGTTATCCAAGGATAAAAGGTTACATTGGACCTATGTGGGATGACGGAAAAATAAGATATGAGTCACAAGACGCTTATGATTTTTATTCAAAATAAAAAAAGAAGACTATATTACGAATAATTTTTAATCAAATAACTGTTTGAAAATTTCAAATATTCTATTAGTTAAACTCTCAGCAAGACTTTGTTGAGGGTTTTTTCTTTGTTTTTGAGTATTATTCCAACTAATATATAATTCAATTAACTTATAAAGTCCACAATTTCCAAGTTGATTATCATACATTGCCCAAGCAAACTCTTCAACGGAATCCTCTTCATTATCCAATACATTATCGAACAATTGTTGGTTATTGTCATATAATTCATCTAAATCATCTGTTTCTCGTAAATAATCACCAATCATATTGACAATTCCATGTCCCATTTCGTGAAAAACATTTGTTTGTATTGCTTCATCCAAAATAGTGTATGGGTCAGACCAAGGATTTTCTTTAATTTCTTTAACAAACCATTTATAAAGATTATCAGTATTGAAACCAATTGATATATCTCCTTCCCAAACGCTATCGTATTCATATACACCAATTGCATTACCTAAATACCCCCAATCTTCATATTCCCAATTAATATGTAATGTCAAATCCAACTGTTCAAGGAACTTATTTGCTCTTTGGACAGCAACATTAGCACTGTTTTTTAATTCTTCTTGAAATTCTTTTTTAGTCATAACACATATAAATATCTTCTTTTAATTTGTTATTCTGTTATTTTGTATTATATTTGTGTTGGAAATGTATTGATGATGTGATATGATTCAAATCACTTAACTCAATATTATAGATAATGTTTAAAAATTATGTAAATGAAAAGTGAAGTAACAAAAGAACAAATACACTCTTTTTTAAATGGTTATAACCCAATGGAAAGGATAGTGAAAATTGAGGGTGACTATAATGATGATAAAATGAGTGTTATTTACCGTGATGAAAATGGTTTAAAAAAAGTATCACATGAACCGTTTTATCCGTTTTGTTGGACAAAACAAAGTACTGGACAAGGACTTTTTAATGGAAATAGAAGTTTGTTAAAAGCAAAATTGAACGAATATCATATTTCCTGCAAAGGATTAAGAATTTCTGATTCTGAAGGCAATGTTTCAGAACGAATGGAAAGAGGATATAGGGTTATGTTCAAGGCAAATTCTCCAATGCCCTATCAGAAATTCATGCAGTTTTTCAAGGAAGGCGGAAGACCGATTTATCCAAATCAAAATGACATAAATTATGGTTTAAAAGAATATATTGTCGTTAACCCTATTGAACAATTTATGATTCAAACAGGTAAAAGACAATTTAAAACTTATGATGATTATGACCAGCTATTACGTATTGAGTTTGACTTGGAAACAGAAGGACTTGACCCACAAAAGGATTGTATTTCACAAATCGGTATAAGAACAAATAGGGGTTTTGAACAGATTATTCCCGTACTTGGAGAAGGTGAAGAAAAATGGATTAACGAAATAAAAGCGTTAGAACAATTTTTCAGAATTATTAGACAAATAGATGGTGATGTGTTAACAGGACACAATATTGAAAACTTTGACTTGTGGTTTATTGATGAACGACTTAAATTAAGAGGTTCTTCACTTGAAAAATTCACAGAACATTTATTTCCACATAGAGGTATATATAAAGCAAATAAACAAAAAGTACTTAAACTTGGTGGTGAAATGGAATATTATACACCTACAATTATGTGGGGTACTAATATAACTGATTCTTTATTTGCTGTACGAAGAGCACAAGCACTTAATTCAAATATTAAGAAAGCAGATTTGAAATACATCACTAAATTTGCAAAACTTAATAAACCAAACCGTGTATATGTACCAGGTAAAATTATTAATGACACTTGGATTGACGAAAAAAAGAGATACGCACACAATGACGAAAATGGACATTGGTTCAAAATAACAAAAACACTATTACAAAAAACATTTTCCAATGATAATAATGTTGAAACAAAACGTTATGAGCTTCTTGACAATAACACAAAACTTTATGACATAAAGGAAAATGAGACATTTAATATTGTAAGCGGACGATATATTGTCGAACGTTATTTGTTGGATGACCTCTATGAGACAGATAAAGTTGAATTGTCATTTAATCAGACCAATTATCAGATTTGTAAAATGTTACCAGTTCCATTTGAAAAAATGTGTACAATGGGTACTGCTGCAATTTGGAAATATATTATGCTCACGTGGAGTTATGAGAATAATCTTGCAATTCCAGAATTAATTGACACACATGCATTCACAGGTGGACTTTCAAGACTTCTTGTGACAGGATATGTTGATAGAATTATCAAACTTGATTATAATTCACTTTATCCATCAATTATTTTGACACATGATATCAATACAGATATTGATATTATGGGTGCTATGAGTATGATGTTGGAATATATTCTTACCAAACGTGAAGAATACAAAGGAGAAAAGAAATCAGCAGACAAAAAGGTGCGTGAGATAACACAACTTCTTGAAAATCAACCAAATAATGAACAATTATTAGCAGATTTGAAAACATATAAATCAAAATATACATTATTTGATAATATGCAAAGTGCAATTAAGGTTATTGGTAATGGATTTTTTGGTTCTTATGGTAGCGGTAGTGTATTTCCTCATTCAGACCTTATTTGTGCAGAAGAAACAACGTGTACTGGACGTATGGCACTTCGTTTAATGATTGGTTGGTTCACGAATCTTGGTTATAAACCTTTGGTTGGTGACAGTTTTACAGGTGATACTCCACTTTTCATAAAAGATAACAAAACAGGTCTTATTGATATTAAATCAATCTCTGAACTAATGAATGATGAACATATTAATAAAGATGTATTGGGTAGGGAATATGATTATTCTAAGAAAGATTACAAAGTGTTGTGCCGTAGCGGTTGGGTAGAACCATCATACATATATAGACACAAGACGGATAAACCAATTTATCGTGTACAAGATGAAAATATGACTATTGATGTAACCGAAGACCACTCATTATTCAATTCTGAACAAGAAAAAATAAAGCCAAATGAAATAGATAAAAATACTAAATTAGAATATTACAATAAACATTTACAAACAGTTTCGTATAACATAACAGACAAGAAAAAACTTGAAAATTATGCAAAGGTTGTAGCACGAAGCGGTCTGAAAATACCAAAAAGAATAATTAATGCAAATAAAGAAACAAGAGAAATATTCGTTAACTATCTTAACAAATACCTTACAAAAGAAGTGAATATACAGAATTTCTCTAAAACGTTTGTTGCTGGATATAATTTTATAAAATTGAACCCGTAAAAAAGTATGGTTTTAACTATTTATTTATAAATAATAATATAGAATTGTATAATATGAGAAAACAAACATTAGAAAATTTTGTAACAAAATTCAAAAAAAAGTTTTCAAATAAACTTTATGATTTCAGTAATAGTATATATGTTAACTCACACACAAAAATGGTTGTTAAATGTGAATATGGGCATACTTTTGAAATAAGACCTTGTGACTTACTGAATGGTTATGGTTGTCCTATTTGTGGCGGTACAAAGAAAATGACAAAAGAAGAATTTATTGAAAATGCAAAAATAGTACATAATAACTATTTTTCTTATGAACATTGCAATTTTACAAATGTTAATTCAAAAGTTATTGTAACCTGCCCGATACATGGTGATTTTGAAGTTAAGGCATCAAATCATCTTAATGGTGCGAATTGTAAAAAGTGTAGTAAAGAGGGTATTTTACACGACATAACATTAAGGCCAAAACGGAATGCAAGCACTAAAAAACTAACAACAGAAACATTTAAAGAAAAATTGAAAGAAAAATGGGGAGATAAATATATTTGTCCAGAAGATACAAAATATGTAAATAACAGAACACCAATAAACATCTTATGTAAAGAACATGGAATATTTACAATAACACCAAATCACATTTTGAGTGGTAGGGGTTGTCCTATATGTGGAAAAAATAAAAAGAAAACAAATCAAGAAGTTATTGAAGAAATAAAAAAGGCGCAGCCTTATTCTGATTATAATTATGATGAAGTTGTTTATAAAGGAACACATAGACACATTAAGTTAAAATGCAATAAATGTGGTACAATATTTTATAATTCACCAAGTAATCTTATTATAAACAAGAATGGTTGTCCTGGTTGTAATGCAAGTCAAATGGAAATTGAAATGAGAAATTTCTTAGATAAAAATCATATAAAATATGAAACAGAAAAAACATTTGAATGGTTAAAAAATCAAGGAAATATGTTTTTAGATTTTTATTTAATTGATTTCAATGTAACAATTGAGTGTCAAGGAATACAACATTTCAAAGATGTTAATTTTGGTAATTCCATTTCTCTTGTAGAAGAAACACAAACAAGAGATAAAATTAAAAAAGAATTGTGTGAAAAACATAATATAAAGGTATATTATTATGCAAATTACCATTATGATTTCCCTTATTATGTTTATGAAGATAAAAATACTCTTATTGATGATATAAAATTAAGAAGTTTTAACAAATAACTTTTTGATTACTGAAATATAACACTTATATTTGTAATATAAAACTTTAAAATGTAAAATTATGTTGAATAGTAAAAAAATGGAGGATAGCCAAAACATCGGTGTTGTGTACGACATTTCTCTTGATGGCACGGTAGTTAATGCCCTTGGGATGAATGTTATGAGCAACACCGATGGCTGAATGGATTCAATTTCCAAATGCCAAAAGAGTTTAGATATACAAAAGAACATCCTTATATTGGCAAGGGATTAAATCGTCTTGTAAAAGAGGGTAAGGAATATATTGATGAATGGGGTGACATTATGGAGTTCAACGACTTGTTTATGAGGAACAAAATGGGATTGGATGAAGACGAGGTTATTCCTGCAAACATAACTTGTGCAAGAAAAAACTATCTTGACCTTTTGGATAATGGTGAGGTTAAAATGGTTGGTAACACCCTTAAATCAAAGAAAATGCCAATCTATATTGAAAAATTCATTGCAAAAGCGGCAGAATTGTTGCTTCATAACAAAGGTAAAGAATTTATTGAATACTATTATGATTATATTGAGAAAATCTACAACATGCAGATTCCATTAAAGGATATTGCGTCTGTTGGAAAAATAAAAACAAGTATCAAAGAATATAAAGAAGGTTGTAAACAACTTACAGCAGCAGGTTCAAAAAAGGCAAGACAAGCGTGGTATGAACTTGCAATAAAAGAAAATCTGAATGTTAATATGGGTGATTCCATATATTATATTAATACAGGTAAGAAAAAAGGTGATTCTGATGTCAAACGCATAACAAAATTCTATTATATGAATAATGGTGAAAAAATAGATTATGCTGTTGATGAAAAAGGAGAAAAAATGTTAGATAGAAGAGGAAATGTAATTTCATTAACAAAATATTTGGAAAAACAATTTAATCTGTATAAAAAAGAACATAAAGGTACAAAAACTAAAATATATGATTTTGGTAAAACATTATTTCCAAACCTTGAAGAAGACGATATTGTCATTTTTAATTGTGTCTTACTAACTAATGATTTGGTTGAAGACGAGGAAGACCATTTCTGTGATGAAGATTTTGAATATAATGTTGATAAATACATTGAAATGTTCAATAAACGTATCAGACCATTACTTGTTGTATTTGATAGAAATATTAGAACATATGTTAATGAAAAGGGAAAAGAAGTTGATAATATATTAATAACAAATCCGAAAGATAGGAAAACTTTTACGGAAGAGGAAACAAAACTTGTCAGTGGACAACCATTTAATGAAACAGACCAAGATACATATGAACAACTCATGACAATGGAAGATAAGGAGATACGTTTTTGGCTTTCAATTGGTAAAGTACCGACATATATTGAATACATTGACGGTATGGATTGGGAAAAGATTAAAGAAGAATATCTTTTAAGACAAGAAGAAATGAAACAAGACGGTATTAAACAAGAGATTGAACAATATAATAAGATTATAGAAAATCTAACTCAAAATGATGTAACCGAACTTGTCGAAGATGGAATATTGCCGGAAAAATTACTCTCAATTATTGATGAAAATTTCCAAACCGGTACCTTTAAGTCAAAAAAATGGGGTATAAAACTTGGTACAATTTATGATATAATTGACAAGGATTTCAATAAAACCGAAGAAATTGAAGAATAAAAAAATGGTTGTATGCTATAACATATAATATAAATATGTTTCAAAAAACAAGAATAATGGGTGATTAAAACCACCCATTATTAATTTGTTTCTTTATGTTTTAATATTCTCCACAATCTATTGTTTTACTGAAATATAAACCATTCTCACTAACTGTCAACGCATTACTTTCTTTGTCTGTTTTTGTCGTATCAAGTTTTACAGATACTGTTTGTTTTTCTGTAACGTCAATACCATTACCAGCAACAACTTCACTTAACAAATCATTAAGGTTAGTTTTATCTGCCTTATTTTGCTGAAGGTCGTTTAATGTTTGATTAGTCAGATTTTTAAAAGTATTATATTCAGTACTTAAATTATTAAGGTCGCTTTTATCTGCCTTTCTTGTTTCAAGGCTATTTAATGCAGCAGAAGTAACCAAATCAATTTCATTCAATAATGTTTGTAAAGAATCAAGAGCTTTTTTAATGCCAGTAAGTTTTAAACCATTTTCACTTACACTGATGTATTCATCAGAATTATCATCAACCTTAATAGATACTTTACCAGAAGAACTTACTTCCAAACCGTTCTTAAATTCGCTTTCTGCCAAAAATTTACTTACATCAACCTTAACCAATAAATATGTTCCATTCGCTAATTGATAGACAAAATTCAAACTCTGTGAATTAATTGGCTGATACAACGCTTTATCTTCAGTAGAAAATGCATCATATGCTTCCTTTGTAACTTTGGTTGTTGGATTACTGATTAACTCATATGCATATTTTGTAATAACACCAGTTGAAGCATCAACAGTATCTGCATCACTTCCAAGATAACTTTCTATCAGTGAACTATCCTTGTATATTTTTACAGTATCACCAACTTGTGTATAAACAGTCTGTGCTGTTTCATCACCTTGATATGATACAACTTTATATGCTTCTTTCACATTTTCATCTGATAATGCTACAATTTCTTGTGGCGTAAGTGCAACCATCTTATACTTTGAAGCGTTGTCTTGAACAGTTTTTAACGTGGTTGCCAAACTTGCAATTTGGTCTGCTGCATTACTACCTTCAACTGCAACACTTGTAGAAGAACTTGGAATCGGATTTGTTGTGGCATCAGAAGCCAAACCACTTGTTGCAATTGTAGAAAGGTCGGCAATAATATCACCACCGATAGATTCTATATCAAAAATAGTAATACCTGTATCACGTTTAAATGCAAGAATAGATTTTGCATTTGGTGCAGTACCATATGTTGAAGCCCAAAATTCACCATCACCAAGTGTTTGAGCCATTGTATTAATATAACTCAGTGCCTGCTCACGTGTTCCAAACAAGGTATCATTTCTTAAAAGTTTTAAAACTTTTTCTCTATTTGCCATTTTAAAAAGTATATTTAATCGTTATTTTCTTATAATTAGTTATTAGTATCATATATTCCGAAATCAATCAGATTACGTAATATATTTTCAATATTTTCGATTCTATTAACCAAACTACTAATATCACCCATTTCCTCAATCTTAGATAATGCTAATGTTGCTTTGTCATAAGCCTCATTAACTCTACTTTCCAAGTTGTTTACCTTTTCTGTAAGCACGACCACTTGAGCCTCAAGTTGATGTTCACTATCCCTTAATTGTGCAATATTGTTTTCATTAGTAGTAATTCTTTCTTTCTGATTTGCCAAATCAGTTTGGTAATCAGCAATCGCAATTTTTATATTGTTGTTATCTTCTTCTAAGTTTTCAATATCTTGTTTGATTTGTTCAATATCGTCTGTACGGTCTTTAAGGATATTAATAGCCCCTTGTACAGAAGTGGCTTGTTCTCCAAAAAGTGCCAAATGACTATTTGAATCAGAATCAACAAATAAAGAACCATTTTCATTAACTAATAAGTTATGTCCGTTGTCGAGAATTGAAACATTAGCACTTAATACATCACCGTTTTCACCTGCTGTCTTGTTGAGAATAATAGGACTATTTGTATTATTTTGAACACTCCATTCATTTACCAAATCAGCAACAGGAATTGTAATACGTTCAGTTGATTCATCGTCTTTTTTAACAACAAGAACAATACTCTTGTTTTCACTATCATAGAAAGCTTCTTGGAGAATACCGAAGTTATTTAATTCAAATACTTTGTTGCCATTACCATCATTAAACGTAATCTTATTAGTTGCTTTGTCATAATTGAATGTAACAGTTGCATAAAGACCATTTGCATCACTCTTAATAATATTAGCATTTTCACCACTAAGTGTTTTAAGTTTTACATCAGAACTAAGAATACGTGTTTCTGCACCGGTTTCCTTAACCATTGTCATTCTAACAGTGTCAGTTTCTTTGGTAATGAATTTCATATCGTCAACCTCTGCACTAAGTTCTTGAATTGCACTTGCATTGTCTGCTGCAACTTCTGTAACAGCATCAACACTTGCTATGGTAGCAAGATTTGAAATGTCTTGATGTTCTGTTAAGAAACCCTTGTTGTCAATTTCATCCTTTGTATAAACATCTGCGGCATTTGCTTTTCCTGCAACTTGTTCATCGGTGTAGTCTTTTGATACTTTAATTGCATTTTTAACAGAACCATCAGTTGCTTCGTTACCGTTAAGAACTTCAATTGTACTGGTGTTTGTTGCTATTGCATTTGCATTTGCTTGTTCTGCTGCGGTTGCTCTTGCCGTTTCACTGGCAATTGCTGCATTAACATCTGAGATGTCATGTGCAATACGTTTAATAATTGTTTCTTCTGCTGTCTGAGCACGATTCTTTTCTGTCAATATGCTTTGTGTAAGACTTTCTTCCAAGTTTTCAACATTTGTCTCAAGCGTTGACAAACTTGTTGAAAGTTCATTAACTGTGCTGTTTAAACCATTAACGGTTTCCTTTGCTTCTAATGCAACCTCATCAGCATGTTCAGCAGTTGTTCTGATAGTGTTCTCAGATTCTCTTGCACGTGTCGACTCTTCATTCAAGTTATCCTGTACAGTTGTGATTCTGTCAGAAACTTCAGCAAACTGTGTCTGAACATTATTTGAGAGTGTTTCAACACTTGTTCTGATTGCATTTTCTGCTTCGGTTGCTCTTGTTGTTTCAGCACTTACCTTATTGTTGATTCCTTGTTCGGAAACATACAATTTACCATTCTCAACGCCAATCAAGTTGTCAGTACTGCGTAATTTGATATTAGCAGACAATTTATCAACACCACCGGTTACGACTGTTTTGGTAAGTACAACAGGAGAACTTTCTGAGTTATTGACATTCCATGTATGGATAATTCCATGAATAGGAATAGTCAAAGTGTTACCGGTTTTGAACGTAATGATTAATTCTTCGTTTGCGTCATTATAGTCAGCACTTTCAAAGAGTTCAACACCCGGAAGTATTTTTTCGATTGTTTGATTACCGACTCTAACAATAAGTTTGTTTGTTGTGGTATCAACATCAACAGAGACATCAGCTTCCAGACCACCATTTCTTACAACAATTGAATTGGCTGAACCAAGTCTTACATTACCGGTTATCTTTGCACCACCATCAGAAAGGGTTGAAACAACGGTTTCAAGTGTATCGGTTTGTCCACCCTCAATATGTGCTGATTTCGCTGCGCCCTCAACACTTGTTGTTAACTCTCTGATACTATTCTTGTGATTAGTCAAAGCAGCAGCAACAGTTGTTTCTCCGTATTTTATGTTCTTTGCAAGACCTTCAACATATGCTTTTCCGTCAGATACTTTAAGAATGTTGTTTTCTCTGTCTGCAATCTGCAAATCGGCACTTAATTTGGTTATGTTAGTGTTTTCGTTCTCTGTAATGATAAGTTTAACGGTTCTGTCTTCATTATCGGCTACCAATCTGGTGTGTTCACCCAAATCTACTTTCTGTACGATTGCATCATCTTGGAAACGTCCGTTCTTATAACCACTTGTCGTGAAGATAAGTTGATGTCTTACATCATCATATGCAAGGTTAGATGCCGCATAGATACCGTCAGACTTAATACCTATAATATTATTATTGAAATTCAATTCATCACTGTCACCATCAGTGGAAATTTTGACTCTCGCTTTCAAAACCATACCACCATCTGGGTTTACGGAATAAATAAGTTTAACACTCTTGGTATCTTCAACGGTAAACTTATTATCTTCAAAACCCTTTTGTGTATATTTTGATAAAAGGTCAATAGCTTCTGCAATGGTTATGGCAGTACCAATTACATTATCTCTTGAATCTGGTTGATAACTAACCTTATCTTCAATCTTGTTTTCGTCCAAAATCAAACCAGTTGCTTTAACAACACCGTCAAGCACTTCTGCTACATAGTCAAGTTCTTCCTTACTGCCATTAACTTCTTCTTCTACAGTATCAATTCTTTCAGCAGCTTGTGTCATGTCAATTGCATAGAAACTACCTGGTTTAGTATCAGAAGTACCGAATGCCAATATAACATCTGGGTTGTTTGCATCACCATATTTTACAATGACAGGTTCAGCATCAAGAGAATTTGGTTTATACCAACCAGTAAGATACTTAATGGCTTCCTCTCTTGTTGCAAATACCTCTTCATGGTGTAAAACTACCAAACTATAATCTTTATTTCTCATAATGTATTCTATATTGATTTATATTCTATTTATAAATTATGATTTAGAAAGTACCAAAATTAGAATAGAATTGTACTTGAATGTCATTAGTTCCTTCTTTACTCTTCAAGGTTAAGATACCGCTTTCTGAATCAAATTCAGTACCTTCTTGTGTGAGCATCATACCTTCTAATTCTGTATCTTTTTCAGCACGTGTCTGTTCTTCGGCAGCAATTCTTTCTTCAAGTTCACTATCCTTTGCTTCTCTTGCAGCAGCTTCGGCATTGATTGCATCCCAAAGTTGCCCTTCAACCTCTTGTGCTCTCGCTGTTTCACCATTGATACCTTGCCACAACTGAGATTCAACTTCCTGTGCTCTTGCAGTTTCACCGTTAAGACCTTCCCAAAGTTGATTATCAACACTTTCTCTTGCAGAGGCTTCATCATTGATACCTTTCCATAACTGTCCTTCAACTTCCTGTGCTCTTGCAGTTTCACCGTTAAGACCTTCCCAAAGTTGATTATCAACACTTTCTCTTGCAGAGGCTTCGGCAGCAATGGCTTGTTCAAGTTCTGCGTCCTTTGCTTCACGTGCTTCGCTTTCCATCTGAATGGCTGCTTCTAATTCAGCATCCTTTGTGGTTGAACGATTGATTTCAGATTCAAGTCTTTCTGACAAATCTTCAACGTTTGCTGTGATTTCATCCAACTTAGGCTGAATGTCTTCCATTACATTATCGTAGATAAGTTTTGTAACATCAACCAACTTACCATTTACAACACGATATTCTATATAGTTTGTCTTGTAAACAGGCTCATTATCATCACAATGGCAATGGTCATTACATGTTTCTTGTTGTGAAACAAGTTCGTTGATTACTACAACAGATTCACCGTCAGCAAGTTCTTTCTTTATCCATTCTTTGCCATTCCACTCGTTAGTGAAATATTTTTTAATAAAATTCATATCTTGCCCATCATTTGGCAAAACATATTTGCAATGGCAATCGCATTCACAGTCAATAAGTCCAATATTTACAGAAGTCCATATTGCTTGACCGTTTTTAACGGAAGGCATTAAAACAGTTGAATAAGAACCACCTAATATATTATCACGCTCATTAAAGTTATCACCCGTATAATCTTTTACAAGTCTAAGTGACAAATAGTTATCGCCGGCCAAAATATCTTGTAATACACTACTCTTATTGTATGCAAATGCCTTTATATATGCATCACGATATTCATGGTTTGTTGCAGTCCAAAAATAAGCACGTTCTTTAAAATAAAGGAAATCTTTTGCTTCATTAGCATAACCAGAAGGAACAGCACTGAAACAATATTTATCAATTCCAGAATTGTCTATTTTATGTCTATGGTGACAAGTTCCATATTCCCCACAATAATTCGGGTGACATACAATATCTTTTCCACAATTACAAGTTTGGTCTGTTACTTCATCGTTATAACAGTCACAACAATCATTATTTTCATCCTCTTTCCAACATTTTGATGTTTTTAACAATTTACCTGCAAATCTTCCAAGGAATTTATTACTTCTTGTATCATTGTGATTCTTAAATTTATCATTTGGTTCAATTGCATTCAGCATATCATCCCAATCCTCTTTTGTGGGTATTCTCCATTCTGAATGGGTTTCCATCAACTTACATGCAATTTTTTTAACACCCTCATAATTGTAGAGATAACCGTATTCATTTACGTTTTCAATTGTAAGATATCTATCACCTGGTAAAACCTTACATTTTTTTGGAAGACTTTCATCATTAGTTATATCTATAATTCGTTTAACAGGACGATACTGCCCTGTTTTATAAACAGGTGAAATCCCTGAAGGAGAATTTACAAGTCCTTTTCCAATAAGACTTCCGTCTGTTGCAATTGCTTCATGTTGATTATAATGTGTAACAAAGCCGCCTATTTCTTGTGTAACACCATTTTTTGTAATTTTTAAAACACCCTCATGTTCATCAAAACCAATAGTTAAATCTTTAAGACATCCTTCTGTAATATTATCAGTAGATAGTTTTTCACCATTCATTAGATTAATGACTATTTTGCCATCTTCTAACTCTACTGACTGAATATCTCTTCCCTCTAAAGTGTAAAAATTGTTGTCAACTTCTAAACCAGTAAGTGCGCAATTTTTTGTCACATCACCGTCATATGGTGATTTAAGTTTGAAATATGTAATAGCGTTCATGAAATGAATTTATTCTTTAAATATTATGTTAATAATAAATATCAGATGATTTTGCTAAAATTATAATTTTCCAATATCTCAGTGTAATTTAGAGGACATGTATAAAATTTGAAACTTTTAAACCATCCAATAAAACTTCCACCAAATTCCTTTTCTATAGGTAAAACATATTCTGGCAGTTTCATATAATTTAAATAAACAACTTCAGCCAAACCTTGTGAACCACCACCCAAAGATATGTTAAAAGGTACTCCTTCTTGTTTTTCTTGTAAATCGTTTAGCAACTTTAAATTTAGCATTGGAAGTTCTCTTGAAACTAACACCAATTTACCGTTTACATATATATAAATCTGCATTTTTTCACTTATCAATGTTTGTGATAAACAGAAAAAGTTTCTAACATAGTTTTTCACTGGTAATATTTTTACATTGATTGTATACCATTTTTTATCTTCTATGACAGGAACCTTAGTAAACTGACTTTCTATTTTATATTTTTCTTCTTCGCTCTCACAGTCTTTAACCAAAAATTTATAGCCAATTGTACCATCATCTTTTATTTGAAGCGCAAACGCATTCCTATATATGTCTTGCAACACATTATATTCCTTATTTTTAATATCTAATACTTCTTGTATTTTTTTGACATCATAACCACCACAACCTCTGTGAAAAAGTGTAAAATAGTTACCAATATTAGGCTTTTTAATATAGTTTAGTATAAACTCGGTATTTTCATCCCATGTGTTTGCCTTTTGTCCTTCACAAGTTCTATCAAACATTAAAAACTTATTGTCTGTTTTGATTTCAACAATATTTGGCTGATACATATCATAGCCGTTTTCGGTTTTCAATTTCATATTTTCATCAATATGTAAATCTCTTTCAATATATTCTTCATCTACATAATCGTTGCATTTTTCACAAATTTTATTATCTGTTGTATATTCATCCATGAATGCAGATTCTAAAATTTCCTTCTCCATAATAAGATATTCTTCGCTAAAATACTCACTATGTTCATACATGTCAACCATAGATTTGAAATAATAATCATTTAAACCATTTTCTTCATTATATTCGTTATTAACATAATCATTATTGAAAGCAGTTTTCAAACACCAATCAAAATTATGGTCTGTCAAATATTTAGTCCACCATTTGTTTTCAGCCCTTGTACCAATGTAAAAGAATATACCCTTGTTTTCAGGATATATGTCATTTAATGTTTCTTTCTCATTTATAAAATCCTCTTTATTTAATACAAACTCAAAATTCCAACCTTTGTCCAAGTTTGTTGGTAACACTTTATATTGTGAACCATCATTTGCACAAAAAAAACCTTGAAACCAACCACCATTAAGTTTTGCTACTCTGAAACTATTATTCCACAATTCAAAACTATTACTATAATCATATAATTGTTGATTACCTTGTACTTTTGTTAAAGATAACCTTAAATCATCATTTTTTGGCTTAAAAGTAGTATTTGTAAAAAGTTCAAAAAACTCTTTATTGGCTATTCTGTCTTTTTCGTAGTGCGTTCTACCGTTATCAACAGAAGTAAAACCAAAATTATTAAAAGATAAAGTATTATCATTAATAGCATTTTCCCATACGTATTTAGATTTAGAGTAAATTTCATCAAACCACACACATTCATCATCTGATATATCAATATAACTTGAAAGACATTTTTCAGTCAAACCGTCTGATACATCAGTAAACGTATTGTCAATACAAAGTTGAAAATCCCAATAATCATTTTTTACGAGGTCTATTTCAAAAATGTTTCTATTATGATTTAAGATATTACTCATTTATTTCTTTTTAAAAACCTATTTATTATTATAAATATGTTTAAATACATCTATTAATATGCCAAAAAATATCAAGATTACTGAAAAACAATATAAATTGCTTCAAGAAACCGATGAAACCTTTACTTATGTTGGTGATACTGAAAGCAAGCCTTTTGATGGTTATAATAACATAACATCAGACGGTAAAATAGATGGAGAAACACCGGCAACGGAAATAACAACCGCAGATAAAATAGGTAAAATTAGAAGTGTTGATGGATGGAACAGATACCGTTCTTATGGTAACGTTTACCCTACAACAATGAGAGAACAAGACGAAAGAAATGACTTTTATGATGTCAATGGTTTTCAAAGCAAAGAATTAAATACACTGACAAATGATAATGAAAAAGACAATCTAATAAAGATACCTTATAGTATTGAACATAAGTTAAATATTCTTTTAGATTCCATAAAAGAATTAAATTTAACACCAAAACAGCAAGGTATTATCTTAAATAAAGTTATTGAAACATTGGACTATGATTCAATACCAAACCAATGGAAAAAAGAATTAATTAATGACCTTAAATAAAATACGTTATGTTACATTTACTTATAGAAGGAAATAGTGAATTAAAAAATAGGAGTTTCAAAATCCCAAAAGAGGTTAGAGAATTACTTCAGAATACGTTGGATAACTACAATGGTGATAAAACTATTGATGGTTATAAACGTCTCAATAATTTATTGTCAATGGATACAATATCATATCAAGAGATGAAACGTATAAAAAATTTCTTTGATAACTATGGTGGAACAGATAAATCGGCCGAATTTATACTTAATGGTGGTGAACAAATGAAAAATTGGGTCAATAACACACTTAATATGGCAACAACTGCAATAGAAGATTTTAAACAAGCCAAAAAAGATGCTGGTATTAACAATGCATTTAGAAAACCACACGAAAAAGATAGGCAAAATCATAAGAAAAACAAACCAACTGTTGCAAAGTTTAATGTAAGTAACAGAAATATGCTTGATAACAACACAATTACATATGAATCAAAGAAAAGAACTATCTGTATAACAGAGCAACAATCAAAAATGCTTAAAGAAGCAATGGATGATACATTCTCATTAGAGGAATTAAATTCTTTGCGGTCATTTAATGCAAGGTTCAAATATTGTACACAACATCTTGGAAAACACATAGGTAAAGGGTCTTCAAGAGCAACATTTCAAATTGATGACGAAAAAGTACTTAAACTTGCATGGAATCAAAAAGGTGTTGCACAAAATACAGAAGAGGAAAGAGCATATGGTGATGACATTTTTCCACAAGTTTTTCAAAGTGCCGATGATGATACTTGGTTAATATCTGAATTTGTATTACCAGCCAAACCAAAAGATTTTGAATATTGTTTTGGTTTAACATTTAATGAATTTGTTAAATTTATTTATGCATGTGGTGCATACAAATTTAGCAGACGTTACATGTGGAATGCGATGGATGAGGAAAAATATACAGAATTGTTGGATAATAATGAAGACCTTTTGGCATTTGATGATTATATCGGAAATTATGGTTCTATTGTTATCGGTGATATGTGCCGTATATGTAATTATGGTTTGACACAAAGAAACGGTGAAGCACATATTGTTCTTTTAGATTCCGGACTAACAGACTATGTGTGGAATAATTTTTATAAAAGACGTTGAAAATTTTTGTTTATACAATATTTATAATAAAATAAATTAAAAAAAATTACAAATATGCAATCCTGTTTGGAATTCACATCTATGAATAGCAGACATATTCAAGAGGCAAGAAGTGATTATCAGAGAAACAATCAATATAGTGCAACACACCCAGATGCTTTAGCAAGTTCCGGTAACGGTAAAGGTACAGGTCATGGTGGGCATACACATTGGCTTCCAAATTGTCATGGGACAATTGGTATTATCAATTATTCAAACTTTGATACTGATATAAGAAGTGGCGCAGGTAATGATTGTGATAATACAGCACGTCAAAAATCTTTGGCACGTAGTCTTTACAATAATGACAATGAGTATTCACTTAGGCTTATTGATACTTCATTAAATGTCAGAGAAGGACAGTTTGTTAATAATTACAAACCAAGAACTAAGAGAATTTGTTATACAAATTAAAGTTATAAACAAAAAATTATTGAATAACCCTCCTATTTATTGTAATAAGAGGGTTTTTTTAATATATGGAATTATTAGAAAGAATATATAATAGTTTACTTTTAACTGAATCTGTAGGTGTAGATGAAGTTAATGATGCTCTTGACAACCATAAACGTGTCATTATAAATTATCGTTCAAAAGGTGAAGATAAAAATACCGGTGCAAGAGTTATTGAAGTCTATGCTTATGGGCTAACAAAAGCGGGTAATCCTTGTATAAGGGCATTTCAACCCTACGGTGATACAACTTCACGTGTTCCATCTTGGAAATTTTTCAGATTAGATAGGATTATTGAATGGAAACCAACAGAACAAACATTTGACAGACCTGCCGACTTTTATTATAAAAATCTTGGTAATTTTAATCCAAATGGTGATGAAACAATGTCTGTAGTCTATAAAGTGGCAAAATTTGGAAATGACCAAATCCCACAAGTATCTGTAAATGATGAGCCAAAAACAAAAGAAGATGTATATAAAACTGATAGTGAGACGAGAATGGAACGCTTAAAACAACAAGTAAATAATCCAATTAAACTTTCAGATATTAAAATTGGTGATGCATTTAAACAAGCAAAACAAACACCAAAACCAACAGGCGAACCGAAAACAAAAGAGGACGTTTATACAACAAGTAAAACACAACCCTTAACACAAAACAACCCAAATACTACTGAAAAAACACCACAAGAAAAACAAGATAATTTAGATAGACTACGTAATATTCTAAAAGATAGACAACCCATTTCCCTTAGTGATTTAAATAAAAAAATGAAAGAAGAACCACAAGAAAGAAAATGGCAAGATGTGTTTAACCAAGAGGCTGAAAAAGATTTGGAACAAATGAATAAAAATGATGCAATAAATCAAAGAAGAAGAGATAACCGTTGGGAAAAATCAGCGGATTCACGTCCGTTACATAGAAAAGGTAGTTTAAACAGAATGTAAAATTCTTGATTTTATATTAAACTTCTATTATAAATTATAAAAAGAAAACAAAATATATAAGAACATGAGCAATACAAGCATTGAACGAATGTTAGAACTTAACACTCGCATTGAAAAAGGAATAACGGAGTCAAAACCAAAAATGAATGGAGGTAAATCAGTTGCTTCTCAAAGAGACTTGGATAGATTAATAGAAGATTTTGATAGACAAGTGTACGGTCAGACACCAATAATGCAAAATGAGCAAAAAACTGAAAAATATTCTGCTCAGAAAGAGATGGAACGTTTAAAAGAAATTGATGAACATGGCGGACGTGCAGCAGTGAATCTTGAAGGAAGAAATATACCACGTGATATTGTTGAATCTATATTAAATAACCCATTGGATTTAAAGCCAATTGACCCTAAAATGGACGAATTGGAAGAAAGGTTACAAGGAAATATGCCAGGTATTAAAGCGGCTGCAAATATTTTGGAACGTGTTGAAAAGAAAGCACAGGAAGATAGAGCCAAAATCAATGAGCAACTTCTGCCATCTCAACAGAATGTTAGCAATATTGATTATGAACTCATTAAGACAATTATAGAATCAACAATTGATAGTAAATTATCCTCAATTAAGGAAACTCTTAATGAAAGCGCACAAAATCATCAGCAATATGTTCCTTCGATGAAAATGTTAAATTTTAAAGACAATTTCTATTTTATTGACAATGATGACAATGTATTTGTTTGTGAAATGAAATACAAAGGTAAACGTAAAAAACAGAAATAATAGTTTGTTAACTGGTTTATTTGAACTATATTTGCATTTGAAAATAATATCAAATGCAAATTTTTTATTTTTATGAACATTACTGAAGAAAAAATTAACAGAAACTATCTATTATGGATTGATTATCTCAAAAAATACAATTGTTATTCTGATAGTTTAATTGAGGAATATGGTGAGAAAATCAAAATGGCAAGTTTTGCAATGAATGAAACAAGTGGTGGTGCTTATCAAGGTTCTTTACTTGATATTGTTCTTTGTAATTTATGTGTAATTGCCTCGCATATAAATGAAAACTCATTTGGCTTGAATGACAAAGGAAGAAACAGACATCCATTTTTATATGTCAATAAAAATAGTCTGATGAAAGTGTTATTATTACAACACATTTCAAAGGCGGAAATGTTTGTACCCTCAAATGAACAATGGAAAATTAATAAAGGAATGTACTATGAATTTAATCCTGAAACATTAACTTCCCTTAAACTTGGTGAACGTTCTATTTTCATGTGTATGAAACATGGAATTAACCTCACCGAAGAAGAATACGATGCAATGAGAATATGTGATAAAGAAGAGGAAAAAAACAATTCTTTTACAACTCCACTCGCACAACTTGTAAAGATTGCAAATCAATTTACAGCAATAGAAATATATCAAAAGAATAAGAACAATAATGAAAAAGCATGATTTTAGAATTTGTTAATAAATCGCCAAATGAAAATCCAAGTTTTTCGGATAAAGGAAGTAGTGGTTTTGATTTAAGGGCTTGGATTACAGAAGAAACGGAAGGATTTTTGAATGAAAATAAAAAATATGCCTATATCTTAAAACCATTTGAAAGAAAGATGATACACACGGGACTTTATTTTAATGTTCCGGAACATTGTGAGATACAAGTAAGACCAAGAAGCGGTCTTGCAATTAAGAAAGGTTTAACTGTTATAAATACACCAGGCACCATTGATGAAAGTTATACCGGTGAATGTTGTGTGCTTATTGTTAATATTTCAAATGAAAACATAATGATAGAAAATGGTGATAGAATCGCACAAGGAGTATTATGTCCGGTTTATAATGGCAATGACGTATATTTAGGACAAATAAATGATTTTAAAAAAGAAACCGAACGTGGTGATGGTGGTTTTGGGCATAGTGGTATAAAATAAGGCAATAACATAGAAATTGACTTATAGATTTATATAATGCAGTCAGAAATGGCTGCATTTTTTTTTATTTTTGATAAAAAACATATTGTTACATAACTTTATTTATAAAGTTTTAACAGATTAAAAAATGGATTTGACAATGACTGAATTAGAAAGTTATCTAAATGTTACCAATAATTTAATCAATGATTTAGTTAGGAAAGGCAACATAAATGGTAATATCGAAAAAGAATATTATGAAGTAAATAATAAACTCAACAAACTTCATACATATCGAAAAGAAATAATAAAACTTATAGAAAACAAACTCGATGAAACATTTAATAGAAAATATGAAGAATAAATTCCTGATGTTTTTCTACGGCTTAATATATGGAATGAAAGCAACAGAAGATGAAGTTCTACACCAAACAGCTAACTCAATAGGTGGAGGGAGTTCAATTATTAAAGAGGTTGATGATACACGTGTTTCAAAAGCGTTGTTAAAAGGTGAAATAACACAAGAGGTTGAAGAATTACGTTATAGAACCTATAAAGTAGATAAAGAATCAAAAACATTTGAATATTTTGCCCCAACTCTTGCAATGAAGCGTGATAAACAAGATACTAAATTTTTAAAATATGATGACAGAGATGGTCTTGAACTTATCACTGTCCAACCAAATGATTTCCTTGTAGAAACTGTTTCTGAAACACTTGAACAAGTTGGTGGAAGAGGCAAAAGAACACAGTACAGAATTAAAATAAAGCGCAATTTTACCCCCCGTTACAAGATAGAGGAGTATATAACGAGACTTGATGTTAAGAAATTGGACGATAAACACGTAATTCTTGATATGTATGTCTCTAAATACCCAAACGATAAGGATTTCAAATCAAAAGGCTTTGTAAGGGAAGTAGAAAAAATACGTGACGAAAAAATTAAGTCAGATATTCTTGATTATGAAGAGGTTTCGTTTTTAACAAATCACGCTTATAAAATGGATGATATGGTTAAGTTTGTTTTCAAAAACATATTCTTCAGAGAAGTCGTTGAATTTGACGGTCATTACATTTTGAGATTTAAGGCTTCGATACAGCAAGACATCATTGATTTAACAAATATATTTTATTCAAAGACAATGGATGAAAAGTACAAGAACAAAGAAAAGAAAGAAGTGGTTCTGAATTTCAATGATTATTTGGTTAAAAATGTTTATAAGTGTGATGAATGTGGTAAAGAAGTTGTTTTAGATAAAGAAATGATTGATTCCCTTGAAGCATATGAAGGTAGAGATATCACACAAGAAAAAATAGAAACGGATAATCCACAAGTATTGGAATTTATGGATATGCAGATTTCGGAACAAACATTTGGAAAACGTTTATGTTCCGACTGTCTTAAAAAATATCTCAAAGAGAATAATCTGATTTAGAACTTGGATATATGAAACATAAAAATACAAGCAGACAATATGCCTTTTTAATGATTGACTATGAATATGATGATTTTATAAAAGACATACAAAACAAAATAAAAGAGCAAGAACTATATAAGGAAGAAGACAATAATGATTATGGTTTTGAAAAAGACCCTCATGTGACATTAGTTCCTTGCCTTGACAATGATGTTGATTTAGACAAACTTAAAGAATATCTTGAAGATTTATCAAATTATGACATATTACTTACAGACTTATCAAAATTTGAATGTGAAAATTTCGATGTATTAAAGTGTTCTGCAAGGTCAAAGACACTTTTTGACACAAACAAAAAGATATTAAAGGATTTTGAAAGCCATAGTGATTATAAAAAGTATCAGCCACATTTGACAATAGCCTATATGAAACATGGAATGGCAGATAAATACACAAAGGAAATACTGCCAAAATTGATACATCTTAAACCAACACATTTCCATTTCTCATATGTTGATGAAAATGGAAATGAAAAAGAGGTAAAATTTGATTGACATAATATTTTTCATTATCTTTATAAAAATTTATGACGGAAGAAAAAACATTAAAACAAATATTAGAGGAAATTTTTAAAAGTGAAAGGTCGTTAATCATTACACTACCTTCCAAAATACAATGGAATGATTATGAGAAAGAATTAAGAAAGGCAGCAAATTATAAATATGTACTTAATTTTAAAGTACATAATTTTCCGAAAGGAATACATAAGGGTGATAAATGTTATATTGTACACAATGGTTATATTAAAGGATGGATGGAAATAACAGGATTTTCAGAAGAAACTTTTCAGTGTACAACCACAAAACAAAAATGGGAAGGTAAATTTATTCAAAGAAGTGGACCATTTCATTATATTAGTGAAAAAATGCCATATAAAGGGTTTCAAGGATTTAGATATTTTGATTTAAATGAATATAAATTACAAAATAATATAGAGTAACATGGGTATTTTAGACAAATACAGAGCAGAATTAAGTAAAGATAAGGAAAATGAAAATAACAATTTTCCTGAAGGAAGCCATCTTGACGAAACACAACGTAAGGAATATGAAAAACGTCTTAGTGAGTTAAGAAATGACCAGAATGATATCGAAAACGCATATCATAAAAAAATGTTAGAAATGAAACAAATGAGTGAAAATGATATGTCAGATAAAAACCTCATCAAAGACCAAGAGGTCAAAAAAATTATTGTTAAACACGCATATTGTAGTGAGTGTGGCGAGGAATTGATTAGCAAAACACCACCAATGTTCAATCCGTTTACATTTGAATGTTTTTGTAAACACACTTGTCAAAAATGTGGAACAGTATTCAACTTGCAATATTCTTACCCACGTTTTGCGTTAATTGATGAAAATAATAATGAAATAACAGCATTTGGACGTTAAAATATGAAAAAAAGGATTGCAATTGATATAAATGAAGTTTTAAGAGACTATATACGGCAATTCGCTAACATGTATAAAAAGGTAGTGAATCCTTCATTTGATGTTTCATATGAGGAAATAGACGATTTTAACTTGATAAATATATTTCCTTTTTATGATGAAAACGGAAATGTAGATAACTATCTTTTCAATAAATTCAAGTATGAGGATTGCGCATTTGAAATATATGGAAGAGCAGAAGCAATGGACAGGACATTACCTGCTGACTTTAATCTATGGACACAAAACACCATGAGAAATTTTGAAGATGAAAATTTACCAGAAATTATTATTTTCAGTCCTTTTGAAATGAATTTGTCAATACAATCGACATTATCATTTTTAGCACGTTTCGGAATAAGACTTAGAGAAATACATTTTCCAACTGATAGTTTAACTATGTGGGATAAATGTGACATAATGATAACAGCAAATCCGAAGTTAATACAAAATAAGCCAGAGGATAAAGTTTGTATAAAAATAAATGCACCATATAACAAGGAAACAAAAGGTACTTATGAATTTAATTCTATGTTAGAAGTAATTCATGATGAAAATAATACATTAGTTAAACTTATTGAAGAATGATTTTAATTAACAATAAATGTTATATTATTGACTTAGATAAATTAATGGCTTGGGTGTCTGAGACACCAAGTTCTGAAAAAAATATTTCAACAGTAACAACAATGTCTTATCCAATTACAAATGACGATGAAGTTGATGTTGTTGAAAAAGAAATAAGTGAAAACAAATCCTCACTTAATGACGTAATGAATAATATTCGTTATGATTTAATACGTAATTTATTAACTGTTTTACTTACAACATATACTGATGATATGAATCGTATAATAACACGTGATGTATCTGATTTATCGTTTACACAACAAATAGCATTTAATACGTTGTTAAATAAAAAAATAATAATTGAATTAACCAAAACCGAAAATGAATAGTAATGATAAAAAGGCTCTCGAAAGAATAGACGAGGCAATTTCAAAGTTAGAAATTAATGATTTCTGCTTTTATTTCTTCGTTGTTGATTGTAAAAATGTACCTAATGGTAGTATTCAATATATATATCAGTTGGCAAAAACACTTAATGACAAAAATTATAAAGTTAAAATGCTCTATCAGTTGGAGAATGAATATGATAATGAAGAACTTGAAGAACTTAAACGTAAGGAAAAACCAATTGATGAAAGAAGAGTGTTTACTGGTGTCGGAGAATGGCTTGGCGAAGAATATATGCAATTGGAACATTTGAATATATCAAAACAAGAATGGACTGTTAGCCCATCTGATTTTCTTTTTATACCAGAAGTATTTTCAAGTTTAATGAAACAAACATATCAATATAAAGCCCCTTGCAAACGTATTGTACTCTTACACAATTACGATTATATTACAGAATTTATACCATTTAGTGATGAATGGGGAACTTATGGTATACATGATGTTATTGCCAATACAAAAGCACAAGGTGACTTAATTAGTAGTGTATTCCCTTATGTAAATGTTAAGATATTAAATCCTTATATTTCTAATATTTTTAGAAAACCAATTAAACCTAAGAAACTAATTGTTAACATTATTTCTAAAAAGACTGAAGATGTAAATAAAATAATGAAACAATTTTATTGGAAATATCCAATGTATAAATTTATCTCATTTAGAGATTTAAGAGGCTATCCAAAAGAGACTTTTGCTGAATTTTTACAAGAATCTGCAATAACAGTATGGATTGATAATGAGACACCATTTGGATATTCAGCAATTGAGGCGATTAAAACGGGAAATATTGTTATTGGAAAAGTACCAGAACACATGCCAGAATGGATGGGTGATGAAAATGGTTTATTTAATAATGGCGTTTGGACTTATGATTTAAATACAATTCCTGATATATTGTCACGTGTGTTGGGTTCTTGGATGCAAGATAGAATCCCTGAAACACTATGCGAGAACATGGATAATGTTGATAATCTATACACATTTGAAGGTTATCAGAATAATGTTAATGAAATTATTAATGGTTACATTAATGACAGAATTAACGAATTAAAGGAAATAAAAACTGTAATAAACAATAAAAATTCTTAATTATGACCGATATTACTATTATTATACCATTACATAAATTTGACAATACAATCAAAGGTTTGTTAGAAAATGCGTTCCAAAGCATTAGGAAAAACCAAGAAAACTATACATTTGGTAAACTTATACCAATGGTAGTTGGACCAAATGAAGTACTTGAAAGTTTAGGTGAAGAGTTTGGCGAAAAAGAATTTTATCATACTTGCAGAAATAATGAAAAGACTGATTTCTGTTCACAAATAAACCATGCAGTAAAAAATGTTGAAACTGATTATTTTTCAATACTTGAATATGATGATGTTTATACTGATAAATGGTTTAAAATGGCACATGATTATTTTTACACAAATGAGTCTGTTAGTTTATTTTTACCAATTAATATTATATGGTCAGAAGAAGCACCTGGACAATTTCAGTATATTAATGAAATCGCTTGGACAAGTTCATTTTCAAATGAAATTGGATATTTAGATTATGACTGTCTTCAAGATTATCCATCATTTAATTTAACTGGTGGTATTTTTAACACCAATGATTTCAAAACAGTCGGAGGTTTTAAACCATCAATCAAACTTGCTTTCAATTATGAATTACTTTTAAGAATAACAAAGAAAGAATTAAAAATATTTGTTGTCCCAAAAGAGGGATATATGCATGTAATCGGAAGAAAAGGTAGTCTTACTGACGAATATAATAAAGAAATAACAAGAGAAGACATAAAGAAATGGTTTGATTTGGCAAAAATTGAATGTTCTTTCAATGAAGACAGAAAAATAGGTATTTCTAATATTAAAGAAGAAGATTTAAAATAAACTATGGAATGTATTATGTTACCACCAATGAATGAAGAAAAAACAATTCAAAATGAAACAGTAGAAACACCATCTACTGTTTCAGATAAGTTGCAACATTCAAAAAAAAGAGGACGTAAGCCAAACCCAAATAAAAAGATTTATTTCGGAGAAGAACAAGAAAAAGCATTTGTTGATTATGTAAACAGCACAGACCAAAAGTTTAGAGATAAAATTTTTGCTGAAAAACTGTATTATCCTTTTACTAAGATGATAGAAAGTATAATCAGAAGATATAATTTATTCACACCTGATGAAGATTTCGAAGAAACTTTTTATGATACAATGTCATTTCTTATAACAAAAATCAATAATTTCGATTCTTCGAAAAATTATAAGGCATACTCATATTGCGGAACTATTTGTAAAAATTATTTAATTTTGAAAAGGACACAATATTCTAAAAGAATACAAAAACAAATCTCATATGATTTGTTGTATCCAAATTATGAAAGTGATAACAGAACAGATACGAACCAAGAGAAAAAACTATTAGAATTTAATACCGAACTTATAAACAACACAATCTCACAACTACAAGAATTACTTTTACCAGAAAATGCTTATCTATTAAATGAAAATGAAACAAAGATTGGTAATGCACTGTTGGAAATGATGTTAAATTGGGAAGAAATATTCAAATATCTTGGAAGTAAAAAATTTAACAAATCTTGTGTCTTGCAATTTATACGTGATTATACAGACCTTCCAACGAAAGATATAAGGGAAGGTATGAAAAAATATAAAGACTTATACATTTTCACAAAGGAAAAACTTATAAATGACTAATTATCTTATATGAATATATCTTTTTATTATGGCTAATAAAATTTCAAAAAAGTATAAACTTAAACTAAATTCCGCAGAAAAAATTGAAGAATTATTACAGGAATTATATGACGAGGCAGATAAAAATATTGTAGAAATACAAAATGAAATGAATAAATTGTCAAATTCTGTAAGACTTTCGGAAGAAATCGTTGATGCAAAGGCAAAATATGCAAAAGCAATGAACGATTATATTAGTAACAAAGACAAAGCAATCGGTAGAAAACTTGATATAGCAAAACTTATGTCTGAAATCTTAAAGTTCAATGGTAATGTCAAAATGGCAGTTGCCGAAGGAGAAATTCCTGATTGGCAAGAAATTACAAATGCTTTGGTTGACAATAGTGAACAAGAAGACGATAATGTTGAAAAATATCATTTGAAATAAAATGGCAAACATTAAACAAATAAAAAGTGAAACATTAGCAACAATTGATGCTGCAATGTCAATTCTTAACAGATTTCCGGATTTAAATGAAAGTAATACTGAGTTATCATTTAATACTTCAACAAATCCGTTTACTTTTTTGATGGATTTGTTTAAGACAACAACAGGATATAATAAACTTATTAGTATACTTGCTAAATTTATATCTTATGAACTTCCAGTTCTTGAATCTGCTGTTAAAGGTATATTGATTGCAAAACTAAAAGATATAATATCTTGTTCGGTTAATCCATTTTTTACTGAAGATATTTTAAAAAATGGTATTGTGTTTAATGTTGAAGAAATTGACATTGCAGATGTATTGAAATACTCCCCATATGATAAAGTTGGCAAGTATTTTTATTTCGACACCGAACCTACTATTAATGAAGGAGAAACTGATTTTGCCATGACTGATGACGGTAGTTTTATTGAAGTACCAAAACCTAAAAAAGTACAAAATCCTTCCGATTTGATAAAATCTGACGATATGGATGCCTTAATTTGGTTTATGATAAATAAAGCAAATAAACGATATGTTTGGAAGCCCAAAAAATATAGAAAGGGTGATGAATACAGACCAGACTATCCATTTGAGGAAAATTCACAGCCAAGTCAAGAAGATATAAGAGAGCATTACGATATTCCATTGAGTAAACTTAATGAGGCTCACGATAGTAATGAAATAACTGATGAAGAGTATAATAAACAGAAAGAACGTTTAGACAAAATAATAGAAAATTATAGGAAAAACTATAATAAACTCAAAAAAGAAGACGGTATTATCACGTTCGAATATTATGAACATTCACAAAATTTGAGAGACGCATATGGTGAGGCTTATAAATTACAGACACCATACAATAATTGTCTTCATGTCTTTATTGGTGATGTTCGTGAGAAAAAAACAAATGTAATAAATCAATTAGAAGACAAAGAAGAAGATATATATGATAATGAAAGAAATATAACTTTATTTTCAAATAAGATTGAAAATAAAAACTTTAAAATTCAACAAATCAGAGAAGATAAACTTCTTTTGGAAGAAGATTTTTCAAAAGGTGACATTGACGAAGATGAATACAAAAAACAATTGAAAAAATTAAACAACAAGGAAAAAATACTTCAAAATGATATTAATGATTTATTAAACAGAAGAGAACAAATATATGCAGCGAAAAGACGTTTACAATTTGAAATCGGAACAATAAAGACACAACTTGAAAATACAAGAGACCAATTTTTTCCATTTTTAAATTCAGATAAAAACAGAAATTACTACTATGGAAAATCATTAATAGAGTTTAATATTGATTATATAATGTCTTTGAAACTCTTTGATGAAAAATCACTTGCCGCACGTTTATTAGATTCACTTACGGCTTGTCTTACCATTGATTTAAATTTCAGTTATAAAAGATTGCTCATTAAAAATGAGATTAAAAAAATGGTAAATATGATAACTGAAAGTGATGACCTCGTTGTATCTGACTGTTTCTTTACTTTCTCCAATGATGATTATGATGCAATGTCAAGACAAGCAGAACTTAGAAAAGCAGGTTTGTTAACAATTAATGGAGACGAAACAAGTGCAGTAAAAATAAATGCAGAAGATATACTTAATAGTTTAAACCAAATTAACGAAGATTCAAATAAAGAAACAATACAGACAATAATAGAAGGTACAATAACCAATTTAAGCAAAGAACTAACTGATACAAGTTATTTATCAACTGATAATGCCAATTTTGGTATACAAATGAATTTTATTGAAAACTTATTAGATAGTCTTGCATATGTTATTGTGTGTAGTGTATTATCTCCAAAAGTTTATCTTTTACTTCTAATTAATCTTAAAATTATTGGCAGAGAAACTAATTTCGACCTTGAATGTTTTATTGGACAATATAAACAACTCATTGCTGATTTAATACGTTCAATACGTGACCAACTGTTAGATTATCTCATGAGAGAAATCATGATTATAATTGGTGATTTAGTAAAAGAAATAACAATTAAATTAAGTGTTGAACAAGCAAGATATTATGCAAGATTAATAAAACGTCTGATTGATTGTTTCAGAAAACACGGAAGAAGTCTTGATTTCAATGTGGATAATGTCGATTATGCTGATATTTTGCCAGAAGAACAAGAAGAATCTAAAAATAATGAATGTTAATGAATTACTTTTATGAGTTGGATAAATAAAATAGCAAACGGTATTGAAAAAGCATTCTCAACTGTTAGAGCACCATTACAAATCATTCCACCAATCTTGCTCATTTCTGAACTTTATCAACGTCCGGGTTTATCGGCAATTGCATTGGCAAGTTCCATTATAAAAAGATTGCCAGAAGCAGGAATTGAAACAGGTGTTAATAACGATGGTTCTCCAAATAAAATAAATCAGTTTGTCAGAATCCTAAGTGAAGAAATAATTCAAGAAATAAAAGATAATGCACGTGTAACATGTGTTGTAGAATCAGGAACTATTAATAGTCTTGGTACAGGTGCGAATGCAGGAGGTCCGGTGGTTGTTACTTCTGTTAATACAATTCCAATAAACATTATGGGAATAATACAATAATTTTTCAAACATTAATTAAAATGCAGCCAACTGATGATAAAATTTTTAGAGAGTGTGAAGTTTTGTCTGTAATTGACGATAAGGGTGGTCTTAGAATTAAAGTTAGACTTGACCCGGAAGATAATCACTTGAAGTTAAGTGAACTACCATTTTGTTATCCATTAATGCCAAAACATTTTCATATAAACCCAAAAGTTGGTGAGTTTGTATTAATCATAACAAGTAGATTGGGTGTTACACAAGGAAGACGTTGGTTCATTGGACCGATTATATCACAACAATATGCATTGAATGAAGATTCTTTTCTTTCTGCACATTCGATTTTGGATGATGGAAGAATTGTCAAACCGCTACCACGACCTGACTTAAATCCCGATAATGAGGGTAGTTATCCTGACCGTGAGGATATTGCGATACAAGGAAGACAAAATGCTGATTTAATATTAAAGGATAATGAAGTAAGATTAAGATGCGGTTTCAAGCGTGAACCGAATGGCAATCCACAAAATACACTTCTGTTCAATCGTGAAGACTTATCTTATATTCAAATGAAATATAAGAAGTTAAAAGACCACAACAAAAATGATTTTGCTTCTTCTATAAACATTGTAGCAGATAGAATTAACTTACTGTCACATGATTCGAAAACACCTTTTACACTTAATGACAGAAAATCTCTCATAACAGATGAAGAATTGGTTAAAATATTGGAGAAAGCGCATCCGCTTCCTTATGGTGACGAATTGATTGAGTTTCTTAAACAACTTATTGAGGTAATCAGAACACATACACATCCGTTTGCAATGGACCCACCTTGCTTTACAACACCACAAATAGATGTTTTAAACACTAATCTAGACGAAATGTTATCAAATTCAGTAAGGATAAACTAAAAAAAAGCAGTCTTTTATGGACTGCTTTTATATTAAGTTATCAGTAACGTCATTGATAATATCAAATTGCAATACTTTTGGATGATTAATCAGTTCCAAATTCTTATGTATTCTTAAATCAATATAATATCTTGACGGAATGAGTTCATTTGTTTTGATTAGAAAATAGTTCTCATTATAGCCACGTTCAACTTTTGTCCAAGAAATGACATCATATTGTTTCAAACCTTCCATTACATATAATCTGTAATCAATACCCTCAACAGAACGTAACTGATTCGTTGTATAAGGTATTCTACATTCTATTCCAATCTTTCTTATATCGCCACGTTTAATTTGTTCATGGTCATTAATACCATATACCGAAGGTACGAAATCTACATCTATATCTTGTGTCGGCAAACCGAATGAAAAATAACCATTTGGTGCTTTTGTTACAAAAGACAATTCAACGTCTGGTATTCTCTTACCATTATATGAAAGATTTGTCCAAGTATCATATATCATTGTGTCAATCTCATATTCTGAAGAGGAAAGATTAACATCAACATAATAAATACCCTTTGTGGCTTGTTTTGAGGCTATCTGAGAGCCGTTTATGATACAAGTGGGTAACTCATCCAAGTTAACATATTTATTGCCCACAGAGGCATAAAAATACAGTTTATTGTCTTTATCTAAATAAAAATTGCTCCTATCATCTTCTATTGTTTCGTTATATGTAGTTTCAATATATGGTTCAAAGAAAGAATGTGTGTGCTGTGTAAAAAAGCCAACATATTGCGACTTATCAGTTATTCTTTCCTCAAATGAAGGTGCAAAGGCGATACCAATTCCATAATTTGGCAAATCTCCATTAATGAACTTATTGAAAGTTTCCGTGATGTCAAACTCAATATTTTCATTGCCATAATCAAAATGTTGGTGTCCGATTATGATTTTTGATAAATTACCTTTTAACGAAGTGTATTTATCCATTTCCTTGGAAAGACTATCAGTTGTATATATGCCTTCCTCATCCCAAGGAAAATAATTTCTACATTGATACCAGTTAGAACCATCTTGTTTATAAGCACGATGTTCATCTTTGTGCATATCTTTCACATAATCAAAACCAATACCACTATCCCATTCCTTATTTACCAAAAAGAATATTACATCAAACGATGTTGCCCTTTCTTTTAAATCATTAAAATATATACTTGTACAAGGTCTATGAATGTCTGTTTTATTTAACGAAGCCGTATTTGTCATTTTGAGAACATGTTTCAATTTACTTATATCAGTATATGTTTTGTCCTCAATCATGCTTTTTACCTTTTCATGGTCAAAAAAGATAATACCACGTGTAAGCATATGGCCGTAATTAAGCTCCATTACAGGATTTAAACCGGTATTGCTGCAATGGTCTTTAATAATTGTATTTGATTTTGAAATATATGTTTTTGTTACTATTGCCATTGTTAGTTAAATAAAGATTTTGTTTTTATTTTTCCCAATCCTCTAATTCATCATAATATTCATCATCAGGTATGTATATATCAACACCATATACTTGTTTTGCTAAATTTTGTATTTCTTTGATTTCATTAAAATATAATCTTCTACTATGTTGCATTGAAAAATGGTCATCCGTCAATCTGTCTTCACCCTCTTTATAATAAATGAATCTTGGGTCACTCTCATTGTGTTCCCATTCCACGGCAACATATCCACCATCAATAAGTGCCTCTCCATTTTTAAGACCGTCAAAGAAGATTTGTATTTCTTCTTACCACTGTTCTTCAAAACTTTCTTTTAATACGGTTTTAACAATTCTTGAAATGTTTTCTTTCAAACCTTTACCATAATATTTCCGTAAATAAGAATCCATATCATTCACCCTATCTTTTTGGTATTTATTCCATTCGTCATCAGACATACGATTTCTTATATTTGCATTATCTTTGGCTTTTCCTTTAAATTGGTGATTTGTTTTCAAACCGAAATCGTTACCTTTCTGACTATAATAATATGTGTCACTATCGTCAGTATATTTATTAGTACCATATTTATGTCGTAAATTACGTTCGTCTCTCCAATGTCTGTCAGAACCTTTTTTTGAAACTTCACCACCCCATGTAACACCCGTTTCAATATTATTCCTGTCAATTCCTACAAGAAGACACATTCCGTCATTTGCCCTATATATTGTAAAATAGCATTTCATATCATAATCACTGCGTCTTCCATAAGAATCAGATTTTTTAACCTTATTCATTTTACGCACCGCTTCATTATATGACGGAAATTCTTCCAAATACAAAATATCATTGTCATTCACGTCACTTAATGCATCTTGCCTTACATTCATGTTAGGATAACCATCTTTTTCAAATGTCTTCATTACACCACCATGAAGTTTAAACCAATTTCTCAATTCATTTGAATTGAAACTCTCATTAAGGTGCTTTTTACTTTCATCTAAATCAAAACTATTACCTCTGAATTTATCCTCTTGATAGACGATATAATAATCACCATCCTTAGTACCTATGATTTTGAATATGCAAACATAATCGTTTACAAACTCACGTTCTCTTGAATAAAAAAGATAATCAACCTCATGTGTTGGTTCAATTCTTTGACAATTATACAAGTCATCGACAATATCACTTACAATGTTATCAACGTTTGCAGCCATTATCTGTAAACCCCTTAAACCTTCATATACGTAGAGGAAATCACCGACATTCTGACACCATTTGGCCAATTGCTCAGGTGTCATATTTGAGACATCAAATTTATCATTCGGATAATCCTTTTCATATTCCTCAAATGGGGATAACTCTTCGTCATCATCTGTGTCAAAATCAGCATTAACGTTTTCTTTTAATATCTGCCTAATACATTTCTCGATTAGTTTACTGACTTTTTTTCTCATATATTTTTCATCTACATTGTTTACTTTCTTTATACCATTAGGTGTTAATAAAAGTCTTCTATCTGTGTTAAATGGGTCAACAACCTCCAAATCGTAATCAAGCGGTCTGAAATTATTGTTGTTTAGATAAGTAACAATTGCATATATATTGCCTGAACTGGACATATCAGTACCGACATATTCCCCTTCTTTATCCCATACTGAATAACCAGCAGTTTTATTGAATGAGAAATGTGACACATATAAAAACAGCGAATCATTGGTGTATATATCTCCTGGTCTAATATCATCAGGAGTTATCGGACTAAAATTAGTATATCTTTTAGTATTATATATAGGTAACTCTGGTATTTTTAACATTTCCTTTTATTCATTTGATTTAATAATAAATATCTGTTAAAAACTATTTTTCTTCAACATAATCAGGATTTTTATAAAATACCCAAATATAAATAGTTAAAAAAGTCAAAAAACCAATTAAAAGAACAAAATTGAATGGATTAAAATAAATAAAATATCCCTTTATTTGGAACAAAAATAAAGGGATTGAAAATTCAATCCCTTTATTTGAATATGTTTCTAACTTACTAATTATCAACAGATTAACGAAGTTCGTTAGGATTCCAATATACAAGACCGTCAACTTGGATTGCACCATAGTACTTGTTATTAACAAGTTTCTTCGCATAACGTGTGCAAATACCTTTAACAGGTGCAAAGTTAAATGGATTGTACATAGTTGGAGTAAGAGCCATTGGTACATAAGGTGCATAGATGTAACCAGTATCAAGGAGCGAAGTACCGTGGTGTCCCATAATAAGTGACCAGTGTGGTGCATATGGGTCAACGATTACTCTGTAACGTCCTTGGAGTGAACCAATCTTCTCAATACCCATGTTGTATTGGTCAGCCTCTGCGTTTGCGTCAGTTACGTGGAAGTACTCAAGGTCATTAAGAACGGCCGAAATTTCAGCAGAAACTACAATCCAGTTAGCACCACCACGAAGTGTTGACTTCTGAATCTGTGCAGAAATTTGGTTAATCTTAGTCATAAGAGTTTGGTTCCAGTCTTTCTGAGTATAAACGGTAGAAGTTGTGTTAAGTCTCTGCCATCCGTTGTAGTCCCAACGTGCTTTCCAAGGAGCAGCCTTACGTAAGTCACGGAGGATTTCACGGTCAATCTCAGCAGCGATTTGCTCAGAAAGGATAGCGGTCAACTCAGCCTCTGCGTCAATGTTATGGAATGCAGAAACGTCTTGTGCGAGTTCAGGAGACCAAGTAGCACGGAGTTTTCTTTCCTCAACACTTACAGTAGCAGAAGTAAGTTGGAATGAAACCTCACCCATTTCAGTCTCTAACTCAAGTGAATCATACTGTGCCCAAGCGATATTGAAAGCAGTATCTGGGTCTAACTCAGCAGCCTTCTCTGGGTCGATACCAATGTAACCATTGATAGTTTTTCCTTGTTGTTTGCAAGGTTTTGTAAGGTCAAGTTCGATATAAATCTTACCTTCACCGTCACAGATATTCTCACCGTAGTCAACTAACTGTGTACCATATTTCTGTGTTACAACACGGAAAGGAATACTTTCACCCTTCTTGAAAGAGGTGTAATCGTCACCACCATCAATGTCGTTAGCAGAGATAACTTTCAAGGAAGCAAGGAATGCTTCGCTGTCCATCTCATTACCATCAGGACCTGTCAAACGGCCTGCATTGTAAGAAGAGAAGCCACCAACCTGAAGCATGAGTGCGCTAAGAGAACCGTCCATGCTGTTTACAGGATAGTCAGCCATGCTGTCAATCTCTACATATGTACCGTCTGGTGCAATTTGTACAGGAACGGCAGTTCCGACTTTAATTGTAATCTTACCCTTAGAATTATCGAAGAGGAAGTCATTATAGAACAAGTCATAAAGACTCTTCTTCATATACTGAGTAACCTTTGGAAGACTGATTGGATTGCCATCATCGTCAGTGCTCTGTACTGGCTCTACTACCTCATCAGGAAGATAGAAACGATTACGTTTCTCACCGGCTTTAACCTCTTGTCTTTGACCGTCCTTACCAATGTAAGAAGTGTCATGACGTTGTGTACGCTCATAACCCATAAGGCCATAATGACGTCCAGTTACACCGTCAGCAAGGTCTTCTGCATCCCATTCACGCTCAGAAGTAACAGGTTTGATGAAGAACAACTTACCAATAGGAAGGTTCATTGCCTGTACCGAAACGATATCGTTAGCAAGAAGTTTGCTGAATACACGTCTGATAAGTGGGAATACCACAGTTTCGAAAGAACCAGAGTTGTCAGAAGCAGTTGCCTCATAGATGAGGTGCTTTGCCTGGTTCTCATAAAGAGTTGATACAGTCTCTTTCAAATGTCCGTCAAGACCTTCGCAAAGTCCGAGTCTGTCCCAACGCTCGTTAATGTCTTGTCTGATTTTTTTCTGTGCCTCGACTTCAATGTTACCGAAAACACTACTATTTAAAATTTCACGCATATTGTAATTAAATATACTTTTTTATTTTCTTATTATTTTATAAATATCATTTAATTTTAAAAAGTTACTTAACAGCATCAAGTCTCTTCATAAAATTAAGTGTTTCATTTACTTGCTGTGACTTGTACATAGTTGTTTCAACAAGGTTTTGCTTTGCTTGTTTGCCTTCAGCAAGTTGAGAATTGATAATACCGTTTACATCATTTCTCTTGTTAACGTTTTTAAGTTCATTAGAGATTGTCTCATAAAGTTTTTTGCCTTCTTCAAGTGTGTTAACCTTAGTGAAACGCTCACTGATTTGTTTCTTTTCATCCATAGTAGTACTATTCTCATTAAGAAGACGTACAATATATCCCATGCTTGCATTGATAACCATTGATTCATTAAGTTTCTTTGTAAGTTCAGGAACAATAGACTTCATTTGTTTGTTTTCATCATAAAGTCTGTTAACCATCTTTTTTAAACTAACCGATTCATTGGTCTCACCACTGTAAGAATTGTAACCTGTACCTTTGACTTGTCCTTTCTCGCCAGTCCTTCCATTACGGAAATTAGTTTTCCCGCCTTTAAGATTGCTGTTCTGATGTGTCATGCTGCCACCACGTGATACAGGAGTATTTTCGGCACATGTCATAACTTCGTCAATCATTTCTTCATCACCGTCTTGTTCAATTTCAAAAATAGTACCACATTCGTCAACTTCCTCATTAACATTTTTGTTAAATGGTTGTCTGTCACCGTCTTTACCGTGGTCGATAGAAGCATCTTTAAGTTGTGGATTCCAAGTGTGTCCAACTTTCTTTCTGTCTGTTGGTAAACTCTCGTCTGGGTCTAATGTCACTGCTGTGTCTTTTTGGTATCCACCATTTCCAGGATGGTCCATATAACCCAAATCCACTTTACCTTCATCAAGACTATCGTCAACTGAAAGTTCAATTTCATTTTCATCTCCACTGAAATCATCAATGTCAATTACAAACTCTTGTTCACCATCAATCAAGTCACCATCAACTTCGACATTAACAGTACCGTCACCATTTGACATAACACGGATACCATCCTCAGGACCCATAGCCTTTAAGACTTTAAGTAATTTACCATCGTCCATTCCTCTACAATCGTATTCTCCGTCAGCGTCCTTACATTGTTCAAGGTCATTCCATAATTCATCATCGGCTTCTTCCTCATTTGGGTCAGCCTCGCTGCTTTCCATGTCTTCAACTTTCTCAGTATCTGTATCAACGGCATCATCAGCATTATCCTCAGAACCGTCTTCTACTTCGCTGTCAGTATCAACAATTTCTTCCTTGTCAGTAGTAGCTGTATCGTCATCGACCTCTTCTTCACTAAAAGAGTCCTCGTCTTCTGCTTCTTTAAGTAGTCTTCTTACTTCTTCTTTGGCATTTTCACCAATAATATTTTTCATGGATTCTGCAATTACCTCTTGATATTGTTTATCGAGAGAATTTTTAGTATCCATGAGACTTTTAATGTATTTGCTTCTAACTGCCATATTTGTATATGTATGTTATTTTCTTATTTTTTAATTATAAATATATTTTCAAAAGCAAAAAGTTGCTTTTTAGGCAATAATTCATAATATAAATATTTGTCTAATATTAAAAAAAAACACAGTTTTAGTATTTTATCTTAATAGTAAGGCAAAAAAAGTTTAAAACAGTTTAGAACAAAATTTTATTAATTTTTTGTATTTTTTCTGAAACTAACGTTTTGTCCTTTCTTGTTTGGTTATTTTCAATGTACTGTTGTAAGTCTGACATGTCATTTCCAATCCAAGCATTTGAGGTTGATGGTTCAAGAACATCATCCCATCCTATTAATTCAAGGTCATCACCAACTATTAACGTTCCGAATTTTTCCTCAACACTTCCAACTGCTCTTGAAGACACACCAACTTTAATTCCATCCAACAACATGTTTGCAACCAAATCGCCACTTGTTGAACATACGCCATATTTTTTATAACCGGGACTTAAATGCAATTTCATTTCACCAACAAGAGTTCTACCCTCCCAACGTAAATCAAGTATTCTGTGTGCAACATCATGTCCTGATAATGAAGAATACGATGGGTGGTCCAAAGCACCAACAGCACTTCCATTTGCAACTTGATTTTCCAAATACTTCTGTACTTCTCTTTTTAAAATATCTTCCGGATAAATTCTTCCATTTGCATTTTTGATACCATATTTCTGAAAAACGGCAGATACAATAAAATCATCTGGTATGACAAACTTATGTCCGTTTTCTATATCTTCCTTAATTTGTTGTATTGTATCTTTTTTGGCTATGACATGTCCGTCATGTTCAACAAGCAGCCCATGACCTGTTTGTCCTGCCTTAATCTCATTTAATTGTCCTTTTTCTTTTATGCTATATATTGTTCTCATAAAACCATGTTAAAAGATATAATCATTCTTTTATAAATAGTGTAAACACAAATAAAAAAAAGCACTTTACTTAATAAAGTGCTCATTCCCATTTGAGATTATATTTTCTGAATAATTCAATGAGTTTATTATCCAAGATGTCAGAAATGTCTTTCAATGAATTTCTATGTTCTTCCATTCCTGTTTTTACTTTTGGCTTTAAGAATACATCATATCTTAAATGACTTGTCTTCTTATATTTTACGCTTTTCTCAGCAACATCAATAGAAAAAATATAATTTTTCTCATATGACGGTTGATTGTCCAATAGATTTTTGGCAAATATTTCAAAATCAGACTTTATGGAAAGAATTTCCTGTTCATATGTTTTCTTTGGTTCAATTGGTGTTATTCTTACTTTTGCCCTTAAAAACACCACGTTTGGTTTTTCGTCCGTTGTATTTGTACTTACTTTTGTTATAAAGTGATTTTGTTTCTCTAATTTATAAACAATAGGTTTAAACCTTGGTCTTGACATTAAATTGTTATTTAAATACAATTTATTAATTCATTCTCAAATATAATGCAAAAAGATGTTAAAACCAAACATTTTTAACATTTTTTAATAACAAAAAAAAATGCAACCTTTTTGGCTGCATTTCTTATATTTTATCTGTAATTCACATGCATGTTTTGAAGATGGAATTGTGCAAGACGAGGATAACCCTCTTTTGACCAAATTTCAACAATAAAATTGTCATTTGCAAATGAATGTGATTCAGTATCTTCATCGAAACCTAAATACTTCATTCCATATTTTTGTTCAAGTAAATCTTTTACAACATTAAAATCAAGTACAACATTTTTAGGGAATTATATAGGGTTTGACCCCGATATATCATAAAAGGCAGTCTGAAAAGGCTGCATTTTTCATAGGATAATAACTGTAAATATCTATCAATTCTTTTGATGTCAATATTGGATAATAACCTTTTTTTCCTTTTTCAGCGACAACATAACCAATAACATCTTCTGAATCATTATTGTCAAATACTGCAATAATATGATGATTCCGTGGTATGTTTAAATGTTGTTCAAGAGTATTGACTAATTCTATTGCATCCATAACAATTATAATTAAATACATTATTCATTACGCAAGTCTTTCACAATATTTGAAGCGAGATTATCTGCGTCTTCTTCCATACATGCAGTGTTTAATTCATCATCATCTGTAATGCCTGTGATATTTCTGATTTTGATTATATGTCAAATCCATTTCATTCAATGCTCTTCTAACACTTTCTTTAATCATTCTTCTAATACTTTCTGCAAATGGTGTTTCTGTTGGTATTTCAGCATTTGCTTTTCTTCCACGTCTTCCCTTTCTTAAAACATATCTAAGGTTGTCTGCCCTATTATTATGATAGTTTCCATCAATATGCTCGACATCATAATTTTCAATACCTCCCTCTGGTTCTGGCAACCAAGCATCTGCGACAAGTGTGTGTATAGGTGGTGTTGTTTTAAATCCCGGTAAATCCAGATGAAAGTTTCTTGCATTCTTTCCTGGTGCATCATAGCCACTTGAAATACGGCTTCTCATTGGGTCTTCAAAATCAATAATTCTTATTCTACCCATATTTGAAACCTCATATGCTTTTGTATAGTCAGTATCACCACTGAAATATCTGCCTTTATTTACAATTGGTCTCCATTCTTCTCCTGGAATTTCTCCCTCTACTTCTGCGAACTTTGGATTAATTTCCCTTACTCTTTCCAAGTATTCCTGTTCTGTCTCGCCATCTTTTCTGCCAAGGTCTTGACTTCTGAATTTTGGCTTTTTTGTTCTTGGGTTTGTCTTTTTCTGTTTTACTTTATAGACGAATTTACCATTACCAATATATTCAAAATCATCAGGATTCATTCCATATTTCAATCTTATGATTTTTCTTCCCATTGATTCGCTGCCGGGAATTACAAGGGAGTCACCAATTTTGAAATCTGCTTCGTTTATAATGTTTTTTACTACATTATTCACTATCTCGTTAAATAAATTTCTCATTATTCTTATATTGTTAAATATATTATTCTTCTATTGTATTACATATTTCCAACATTTCAGCGCAATTAACGATATTTTCTGTCATTTTATCAGAATAGTTTTTTGATTTGACGCTTTCATAAATTTTTTGCCAAGATTCTTTGTCTTCGTTTTCTGAAGTCAAAATAGTGTCATTAATTTTTTCAAGTGTTTGTTTCTTATAATTTTCAAAAATTTCCTTTTTGTTTGTTTTTGAACTCATAAATGTATCAAGAAGTTTCTTTTCATCTTCATTGATATTTTCATTAATTTTGCTTTCTTCCGCTTCTATCTTATCTTTAAAACTATTAAATGTCTTGTCATCTTCAACATTTGTATTTCTTTGAGCATTTTGAATATGCTCGGTGATAACATTTGTTGCATTAATAAACTTATTCACATTTTCAAGTTTCTTTTCATTCAATAAAACATATTCTATTGCCTCGTATAGATTTTCTGTTTCTTCCGGAATTTCAACCATCTCATCAAGTTTGTAGTCTCTGATAAGTTTAATGAGTTTTTCATTGTTTTCCTTTATCTGTTTTTTGTCAATAGTTTTTATAATAGATAACGTTTCATTAACAAACTCTTTTGAATTTTCCACATAATTTGCCTTTTCAAAAAAATCATATACTTTGAACTGTTCATTTAAGACATTATTGCCTTTAATCATTTTATATGCTTTCTTGATAAATTCCTTGCCTTTTTTGGTTTCAAGCAATTTATTCATATTTTGTTCAATAATATTGAATATAATCCCAAAATTTCTTGATTCACCATACATCTGTGTCATTTTTCCATCTTCTGAATTAACAGATTGATATAACAAATCAAAATATCTGTTTGCTACTTCCCTATCTTTTTCAAACCCTTCAAAATCGCCTTCTGCCAATTTTTTCAAAGCCTGTTGCATTAATGTAGAACCTTTTTGTGAATATTCGTTGAAATCTGCCATTTTATATCTTCTTTATAAAGTTTTATTCTTATATATTTTTTAATATAAATATCTTATTCATTATTTGAAGAAAGATTGGTATCAATCTTTTCAAGTTGTTTCTTCAAACTGTTCATTTCTTCATTAAGAAAAAATGCTTTATCATAAATATCCACTTTTTCTACATTTTTCTTTTCATTATTAACCCCCTTTACAAGTCTATCCTCTAATATTTCAGCATAGTGTTTTGAACGGGTAAGTAGATTACTCTTTATTCTTTGTCTTTCATGAAGAACTTTTTTTGACATTTCCCTCAGTAATGAATCTGATAGGTTTGGTGTTGTTGCATTTCCATTATCTAACATTTCATTTCCACCACTGTTTTCATTTCCACTTTCATTACCAATTCCATTTTCCTCTGCCGCCATATCCATGTCCATTTCTCCTTCAGCACCCGTATCCATATCACCACCGGATGGTTCATCACCAAAGTCCATTCCGCCACCCATAGACATTCCGCCACCGCCTGACGGACCGCCTTCCATATCATTACCTTCAGCACCATTGTCATCAGTGTATTCAGCACCTGGTTCACCATATATGTTATCAACACTATCAAAGAGTCCTGTTTTCTTGATAATTTGCATTGTTTTCTGTAATTCAGCAGACAATGCGGTTTCAAGACGAAGTTCTTCAAGGTTCTTTTTGATTTCCTTGTCAGACCATTTAAATATATGTTTCCAAGCCCACATCATTGAGGTAAGAGGCATACCACCACCTGGGTCTGAAACAGCGTCTTTTGCGGTTGTAATCTTTTTTGCAAGATTTTCCAGTTCCAACATTTCTGCTTGTGAAGAAGGATTGTTCATTGTTAATGTAAAATTATTCAAATCGTCTTGGAAACCATTCAAATACAAATGGATGATTGCGATTTTATTCAGTTCCATTAATAATGATTGTTGTATTCTGTTAACCGTTCTTGTGAACCTTACGTCAAGCAATGACAAGTTCTTACCATCACCGGTTGTTTCTTCAAAATTCAAGAATGATTTCGGTACTCTTAATGCCGTAAGTACCTTATTCTGTACAAACTTAATATCATCCATTGCCGTAAGGTTTTGAGCACCTTGCAATGTTTCAATTGGGTTCGCTGCATTATCGTCACGTGTTGGTATGAAGAAATCCTCAGTAACATTCATAAATGATTTTCTTAAATCAATTTGTCCTGTTAATGGGTCAACGATTGGTTTTCTTTTGAAATTATTTGCAATTTCTTGTACATATGCCTGCACATCTGCCTCGTCAATTGCACCAACGTTAATTTTAAAAACACGTCTTTCAATAGACCTGTCCAAACGATAGATAAGCATCATATCCTCCATCATTGAAAGCATCCTAAAATGTCTTCTTGCCTTGTTTAAATAAGACACACCATATGGCAAGAACATTGAATCATATAATAATCTGAAATGGGCTATCTGCCAATTCCTGTATGGTATATAATCATTTTGTCCAATCCATGCAAATTTTGTATCTTGTGGCGCATTCTCATCAACAGTTGTCAAATTAGTCATTGGGGTTGCATAAGGTGTATTTTGTCCGTTTTCCCAACGTTCCATTTCGTACACTGGCAACTGTTTCCAACCAAGCACACCATTTTTTGAATCTATATTTAACAACATGAACGTATTACCATATTTACACATACTTCGGCAAATCATAGGAAGCATTGTGTGTATTGACAAACGATTGACAAATAAATCTTCAAGAATATTCTTAACACGGTCTGACCGTGAACTAATATTCACCATTGTGCCATTCTCATTGATAAACGTACTTTCTTCGGATACAATATCAAGTGCAGCACCAATTTCTGGGAATGCATCCATCAAATCAGCATCTCTATACATAAGTCTTACGTCATTCAGACCTGCAAGAGACTGGTTCGTAATATCATAATTTGCCTTAATCCATTGTTTTCCTAATAACGCTTGCTGTTTTGCTTGGAGCAATTTTTTCTCATAATCCTCTCTCGAATTTGCGGTTGCAATTATATCGGAATTTGTATTTGGTGAAACAATATTGTAATTGTTCGACATATAGTTTTTCTGTGTGCTTCCGTTTGAAAGAACTCTTTGAAGACGTTGAAAAACTGTAAGATTCTCATTTGCCATTATATATCATATTCATATAAATTATTATATAAATATAGAAATAAAACACTCTTTTTTCCAAAGATATCATTTCCTTACTTTGTAACCACCCAACATTACACATGCAACGACAAACTTGTTATAATCTTTTTCTCTATCATTACCAAATGGGCTAAACTTTCTTGACATTTCTCTGTTGTTTGACATATTGACGTTGTTTCTTAAATGTTTTGTGTTCATATCGGTATTTTCTGAATTATTGACCACCCAAGATTGTACGATTGAACTGTCTTTCTTTTTCAATTTATCGGTTTTGAGCATATAATATTGCAATACAAATAATCCCATTGCAAGACAAGTAAGGTTATCGTCATGAGCACCGTCCATATGGTCTGGTCTACCATTCTTGAAAATCCACGTATCAAGTTCCGAAATAACCCTTTCACTTCTAACTCTGAATACATTTCCTTTAAGCAACTCCACAAAGTTTGAAATCATCTGAATACGTAAAGCATTACTCCTAAAACCAGGCAATTTTTCATCGTCTTTTTTGTTAAAGAGTTTTTTTGCATAATCATTTGTATAAGTCTTAAGGGTGTTTGTCTCATCGTAATACAGATTAGGGTAATTGAGTTTCATCATTGTTAATATAACAGCGTCCCCATAACCGCCTATACACTCAACAACGGCCAACGCATTATTATATACACGTCCATACTTATCTGCCAAAACACCAAGGTCATCACCATTCATCTTGCCGTTATATTCCAATACTTGGTTAAAGTATGGTATTCCTTCTTCATCAATTGCATCAACATCGATTATTTCAATTGAAGATGAATCTTCTCCGCTACCGGAAGACGGGTCAATGCACATTAGATACCTATGTTCAGGATTTGGGTCTTCCCATATCCAAGTATCTTTTATAAAAACATCCCTTAATTTCCAATCATCGGTAATTTTTATTACGTTTTGTTTATCTTGTGCTTCAATGACCTCAACTGGTACCACATTATCAGAAGAACCCAAGAAAGACACAAGAAGTTCCTGTGCAATTTTCTGTGCATCATTATTAAATGATTTACACATGTTCTCAAACCAAGGAGAAGTTGGTGTCCATCCCTCTTTTTCCAAATTTCTCCATCGTTCCTCGTCATATATTATATTTCCGCTTTTATCAACAACAGTATCAACATTCCATTCGGTTTCACCACTTGTTTCATTCTTTCTAAACCATTTAAGATATCTGTTATATCTTGGGTCTTGAAACCATTTAAATTCCACAACATGAAAGTTGTTTTCACCTTTAACCGCTTGTATATATGTCTTATAATAGAGTTGGTCTTTACCGTTTGGTGTTGAAACCATTAAGCACTTAGGGTCTTTAACTGTACTCTGTGCAGCAACAGCAGCAGTAAATGCGTCTACCGAATCAGCGATGAACGCTGCCTCGTCAAGAATTAATATACCAACACTACTGATACCACGGGCTGCATTTGGACTTGAAGCACGTGCGTATATTTTACAACCATTGAACAACTCAATGTAGTTTTTGTTTCTCTTAACATAAATTGATTTAAGGTTTTTCGGACTTTCGGGGTCGGGTGAATAAAACTCGCTTCCCCACATCCATCTTGGTACTTGGTCAAGAAAAGCACCTATTTTATTTAACAATTCAACAGCCTGTTCAAGTTTATTGGCAATACAAAGTACAGTTTCTGGTGACCCTTTCTTTGCAAACACACATTGTCCGCAAGCCCATGCAGAACTGATTGTTGATACACCACTTTGACGATGTTTTTTTGCTATTGTATTGTTATACTCTGCACAACTATGCAAATACGCTTTCTGTCTTGGAAAAAGTTTAAATGGTACTTCCTTTCTCTCCATAGCATTAAATGTCGAAAGATAATTTTCAATAAAATATATCCTTGATTTATCTTTAAAACATCTTATGTATTCTTCTTTTATATTAAACATAACACTACATTTTTATGTATTTTTATCTTCTTGGAAAATTATATAAATAGTGTTGTGAAAACAAAAAATCCTAACAAATACATTTTTTGTTAGGATTAATATTTTTTAATAACCATAATTGTCCGTAATCAATTCTTCTGGTGTAAAATACTCATCATCATTGATTTGTATTGTTGAATCGTTCTTTGTTTTAATATAATCGTCAAATTCATCCTTGTCCTTATTGTAAGTTATCCTTTGAACGATTTCATCTATATTTCTTTTTCCCTTTTTTGTTCTTGCAAAAATTTCCTTTAATGTTGAATTAAATTCTTCAGTATCCATTTGGGACAATTCCATTAGGAAAAAATTAATGCCAATTTCCAAAATATCATATCCACACTCAGATATTTCATCTTGTATTAGTTTCCACAACGCATAACCCAGACGCATATCCCAAACTTCAGCAATCTTGAAATCAGCTTTACTGATAACATATTTTGCTTTTTCTACATTATTTGGTAAACCATGTGAAATAGCCAATTCAAGGATACCTTTTACTGTTTCTTCAAAAAGAATAGGGAATAATAACCCCTCTGCCTTAATAATCGGATATTCGTCTTTTGAAGATATTGTGACATCTACCTTACCGCCATCAGTTGTTTCTTTTGTATTTAAAGTATCTTTGGAAATATACAACAAGAGATTATTATAGTCTATCATTTTTTTGTATAATGATGGCAAATCCGGATTTATTTCGAAAATTTCCTTAATATAATTTCCTATGTAATTCATGTAATACATGGATGCACCTGCTACTAATGCATTTAGCATTCTCCTTTTATATATTTCCCCACTTAAATAATTCATATCCTCAATATCGTCAAACGAAAAACCCTCTGTTTTTTCCGGTACAAGTCTTTCTGTTGACGTATCAATTTTATTAACTATTTTTCCTTCCATTTTGAGAGTATCCGAAGGTATATCAAACATTTCTGTTATTATCTTATAAGATAATTCTTCAAGTGCCTGTATATTATCCTTTTCAATTTTTCTGCATTGACCAATAATTGTGGACAATTCGTTTTCCAACACTGTAACATCTTCAATATCAGTATTTTCAACAATCTCATTAAAGGTATCGGAGACAAGATTGACAATAAATTTTTCTTCCTCTTCGGGTGGAAAAGCAGGATGTTCGCCCAAAGAAGTCCTATTTGTTCTAAGTGACTTGATTATATGTTTTGGTAACTCAACCATAATTTTTTTCTTTTTGTTTATTTGAATGCTTTTGCAAAATCTTTTAAAGTAAATACTTCAGAATTTTTTTTCAATTCTTTAAGTCTGTTTTCTTGAAGTTGTTTTTTTGTAATAAACTTAGATTCCTGTACATTTGGGAACTGAATATTATATTCTCCACTTTTAAGTCCTTGTTTGTCTGCTTCGGTCTTCGCTGCATCATATGCTTTTTTGGGGTCATTGTTTGCAGCACCTAAATCTGCATTGATAGTTACGCCCTCTTTAAGAGCCATGTTATACTGTTCTTCTGTAATACGAATTTTTCTTCCCATTATTATGTTTTATTATATGTTTATTCCTCTTTATAAATATAGTTGCCAAAGGAAATATTTTCCAAAAAGCAATAAAAGCAGCCTTTACAGACTGCTTTGTATTTTAGTATATTTTAACTTAAAAAGAAGGTGCTGTATAAGGACGTGTGCTGTAGATACCACCATTTTTTGGTTCTTGACGTGGAGTATTTTCAACCTTGTTATCAAGTACACCATTGACAATTTCTTTTATCTGTCGGTTTTTTTTAAAACGTCTGAAACTTTCATTCATTTGTGGCATTATGTCCTGACCTTGTTGTTGCGTATTGTCTTGTGGCATATCTTGTTGTAGATTTTCGTCACCATCATCTTCCATTGAGAAATCTTCGTCAGCCTTTACCTTGTCAATAATTTCCTCTGCGTCTTCCTCTGACAACCCTTTCATTGCTTGTTTGGTAATCATTCCTGCAACATATTTGTTCAAATCAACGTCTGGTTGACCATTGTTGTCTGTATATTTTTGCAAAGTTTGGCTTAATTTTCCTGTCAACTGTTGAATATACTTTTTTGGGTCTTGTTCCTCGTCTGCTTCGACACCCGCATCAAAGTTTGTGTCAAATTGATTTGGTACTTCACCCATCTGGTCATCCATTGGCATTCCTTGACCCATATTTTGACCTTGTTGCATAAAATCACCACCCATGTCATTACCCATTTCTGGTTGCATGTCCATAGGTGGCATATTCATAGAAGTATTCTGTGAACCATTGCTCACTTTTAATACTTTACGTTCACTTAAACTTTTTTTTTATTGGCGAAAAGTCTTCTGATAACAGTTTCCATAACCTGCTCAACAACTTCATCATAAGGAGAACTATCACCAATTTTTTCTGCATATGGCTGTTCACCTTGTGCTGACTCATCATCCCACTCTCTTGCACCATTGATAGCAACTTCCTTATTTGGAGGTGTAGTCATTGGTTGCTTGCGCCAAGCAGGGTGTTTACCAAAAACATTAAGTTTATCTTCTGATAATTTTCTCTTGTTACGTTTGCTTTCGTACATTCCAAAATCATCACCATAGTAACCATCATCATAATCATCCTCATGATTTAACAAACTTTGAATGTCCCTGTTTGCTCTGTCAACAGTAAATTCGTTACCTAAATCATTATTATATGCTGCCTCGTCATCATCTGGAACAATTTCAAAATCAGTATCAATGTCATTCCAATGGTCTTCTACCTCATCGTCATCATCCAAACCAGCAACATCATCAGCGTCAACGGCTTCACTTATAACATCAACAAATGGGTCTCCGTCCTCTGTTTCAACGTCAGTTGTTCCGGGGGCAGGACTGCCTTGGTCATTTGGATAGTCATAAACAACAGAACCACCATTACCCTCTTTGATAATTGGGTCAGTGTCAGCCTCTGTCTGATTACTCTTCTCACCAAGTTCATCTGTAAATGGGTCTGAAGAACCAACATGTGTATCACTTGAAGTATCCATGTAATTCTTATTATCATTCCAAGCGAGTACTTGTTCCTCAGTTAATTTAAGACGAATTTTCTTACCTTTGTTTTCATTAACTCTTACAACCTTACCGCCACTTGGATGCTCAGAAGCAACATTATTGTCTGGTTCATAAGTTTCTTCATTTGTCAAATACTCAGCATCTGTTTTAACACTTGGTTTCTTATCGGATTGCATATTTTTCTCAACTGAAGATTTTGCATCCTTGTCATAAGGTGTTCCGGCAGTTTCATGATTGTGTTCTTCTTTTGTGAAGTCTTTTTCACCATTTGCAACACCCGATTCTGTATAAGGAGCATTAACTTCCTTTTCACTTGGATTCTTTGCAGGTGCTTCTGGTAATGTATGCTCAGAAGGAATTTCACCATGACCATTATCCTCCTTGAGAATTTTTGACACATTTTTTGTAATGGTTTTAAAACGGTCAATTTCTTTACGCATACTCTCTGTAATGCTATTTTCCCAATCTGCTTTTTCTACCGGTTTTTCAATAATTACCCTATCTTGTTTGTTTACAGCCTCATTAATTGACATAATTTTTAAGTCAAGTGCATTTGAAGCCTTGGCGTATGAACTATACTCATTTTCTTTTCTGTTATTAAAACCACCGATATAATCAAAATCCTCTGCAAGTACTTCAGTGTCTTTCTGAGGTGCTTCCATTATATAAAATTTTGTAGATTCACGAACAATACCATATGTTTTACCGTTAGCTGCTTTCTTTTTAAACTCTACAATTGGCTTTGAAGATTTTGAACTATTTTCATTCACACCAAAATTAATAAGGTGTTTCATTGTTGCAATTTGCTCTTCTGCTGATTGTTTTTTAATCATGATTATTTTATTGTTTTTAACTATAGTTATTTTATATTATAAATATTATTCAATTAGCGAAAAAATTTCCAAAAAAATTACTTATTGTTCAAACCATATGCCATCTCATTTATGATTTGTGAGATATGCGGATTAACATTTTCTTTAATTGAGTTTACTTTGTTATAGACATTGTTTATTATTTCCCAAATCTTATCGAGATAACCAGTTCGTCTCAATACTTTCCACACAATATTATATGTACCCATTTCACCATGTTTTTGCAGACTTTCCTTTCTTTGTTTTACAAGTCTGTCAAAAAGTTTTTTCATCTTGGTACTCAATACCTCTAATTTATGGTTATCTTTTTCCGTTTTAAGTTGTTCATCAATATTGTCAATTTCAGTAATGAGTTTTGCAGAAATCTCTTTTATACTGTCTTCATTTATCTCAGCATCCTGAAAATCATTCGGTTCTACAAGCCACTCATTCTTCTCTAATGAGTAAATACCACTGCTTGGATTATCATTGTTTATATCCTCAACATACATTTCAACAGGAAAACCATATATCTTCAGACCCTTATGCTCTTCTGACCATAATTGCTTTTTACTATCGAAATAGTCTTGCACAAAATCAGTCTTTTTCCACACCTCTTTATAATCAACCAATATATGAACATCAACATCAGAGTACTTTGACCAATTATAATTGGCAATAGAACCCGTCAAAACGATATCTTTCGGTTTAACCCATTTGATATTCAATGAATCATAAAATTCATCAGCCAAATCCAAAAGTTTAAGCCTTACCCTTGAATTGATTTTATTATTAATCCAAAACTTGGGGTTTAATTCGTCTTGTATCTCAAAAGATTTCAAATTGATATCTTCTGCCTCTACTTCATTTATCTGCTGTTCCCCCATAACAGCACAGTCACCTGCTGTCGCATTTAACATAATATCTTGTCTTACATATTTTTTATTTTCCATAACATTGAAAGGAAATGATTTTAATATACCTCTTAAAATGATTGGGTTTTCCAATCTTCGCCAATTTTTGATATAATTAGACTGTACCGGTTTTGCCCCACTATGTAATGTACATAATGTTACATGTTTGTTCGGATTGTCGCTTATGCACTCAGTATCTACCTTTACCGCCATGACATCACTTGATATACCTATGTGGGTTGCAGTCATTATAAACTCATCACCCATATGTTCTTCACAATACCGTACAATATCGGGTGTAAAGTTTGTCTTATATACAATAGTCATATGGTCACAGAATACCTTGTCATATTCATTTGGCAATAAACTATATAATTCTTCTTTTGAATGATTATCAAGAAATACACCATAATAAACTATGTTATTATTGGATTTTTCATTTAAATTCTGTGATTCGTCATCCGTAAAATAATCAGAACGCTTAAAACCATATTGTTGCAAAATCTTCATGACAAATAATTCATTTGACAATTGATAGTCACTCATTTGAAACACATGGTCAATAAATTCATTAAAACCGTTTTGCGTTCCGTCATAAAAACGTTCGTAGATTTTATCTATTGAAATACCATTTATTGTTTCAACCCTAAGACGTTTGTCCATTACATCTATTTTGTTTGGTGTAACAAGATGATTGTCATTCATCCATCTGAAATCCATTTTTTCAAAAGTATTCCGGTCAATTTCAAAAGAAAACCTAAAACCGTGGTCGTAATCATTACTGATTGTAAACCATATGATATCATAAGGGCAGTCACCTCTATGTTCTGCTTTTGGGTCTAAATACCCATCATAAAATATATCACACATATCAAATATATTTCTTGAACTGTGATATGCCTTTATTCTAAAATTTTCTTTGTCACGATAATAACGTGATATATATTCATTGACCATTTTTCAGTATTTTACAACATTATTTGACACAAAAAGTGCGTCATTTATTAAATTATCTTAAAATAGGACTTTTTATCAAAAATAAATATCATTTTATTTGGTAGTTTCAAAAATTTAACTTACCTTTGCACAAGAATTTAGAAACAATTATGTCTAATATAAAAATAAAAAGTAAAATGGCAAACAAACAACAGTCAAAGGAAGAGATTGAAGAGATTAAGAAACAAATGCGTGACCTGATGAATGTGGTTACACCAAAACACCTTTATGACTACCTTAATCAACATGTCATTGGTCAGTATGAGGCGAAAAAACTGATTTCAGTGGCAGTTTATAACCACTACAAACGTTTTTGTGATTCAATCTATGGTTATACCAATGATGTTGAAGACAATCCTTATAAGGATGTTACAATTGAAAAGAGTAATGTAATTTGTGCAGGTCCAACTGGTTGTGGTAAAACCTATATGCTCAGAATGCTTGCAAAATATCTGAACATCCCTTTCTATATCAGCGATGCAAGTGGGTTGACTCAAGCAGGATATGTGGGTGATGATGTTGAGAATTGTGTACTTGGAGCATTGCGTGACTGTAATTTCAATGTACAAGCAGCACAACATGCCATTATTGTCCTTGATGAATTTGACAAACTTTCACGTAAGGGTGAAAGTACTTCCATCACACGTGATGTCGGTGGTGAGGGGGTACAGCAGTCATTACTTAAACTTGTTGAAGGACATAAGGTACAAGTACCACCAAACGGTGGACGTAAACATCCAGAACAGGAATGTATAGAAGTTGATACGACTAATATCCTTTTCTTTGGTATCGGTGCTTTCGAAGGTCTTGATAAAATTATTGAAAGACGCAAAAACAAAAAAACCATTGGTTTTAACAGCGTAATGAATAATGATAATGCCGACAATGAAGAGGAAGACCTGCTTTCCGACATTACAACGGAAGATTTGAAAAAATTCGGAATCATTCCTGAACTTATCGGACGTTTTCCGCTTGTGACACACGTAAAACCTCTTACAGAGGAAGAAATGTACCAAGTTTTGACCGAACCGAAAAACTCAATTATCAAACAATATCAGAAAATGATGTGGATTGATAACATTGATTTAATTTTTGAAGAGAAAGCACTTAGACTTATTGCGAAAAATGCAAGTGAAAAAAAGACGGGTGCAAGAGCATTGCGTGGAGTTATTGATAAAGTCCTTGCTGAACTTATGTTTGAATATGGCGGATATAACGAAAAGAAAATCAAATTGGTTGTTACAGAGGAAATGGTCAATAAATATGTTGAGGATAAAGAAATCTTAGGCAAGAAAGTAGCATAAGGTAATAAAAAAAAAGCAGCGTTAATAACTACAAAGTTGATGGTCCAACCTAATAACACTTTCAAACTTTGGTTCGCTGCTTTTCTTATTATAAATACTGGCTTAAAAATAGAAAATAATAAAAAATATAACTTATGAGTAATGAAAATAAAATTAGGAATGGATGACGTTGTAAACGTTGGTAAAAACGATAAAATAACCGTTTCTGAATTAGTACCGGTTAAAGGGGAAATCTTTAACTTAATTAAAAAAGGTTTCGAATTTGATGATGAAGTTCTTGAAAAGGCACACATAAAGAAAATAGTCAGGGACGAAAAGATTAACAATATAATAGTAGAACACACGCCTGAGAAAAAGAAAACATATAATAAGGAAACAGAATCGCTTAAAAATATTCTGAAATCGTTAAACACAATTGACAAACAGAATGAGGACACATTCCTCAGTGAATATAACACTAATCAAGATACGGAAGAAACTTTTTTATATGAAGAAGAATAACTATAATATAATCGCATTTGCAGGACGTAAGAGAAGCGGTAAAACTTGTTTATGCAAAATGTTACAGCAAGAGGAAAATGCTGTAATCATAACAATTGCCAATTATCTTAAATACCTCTGTTGTGAACTGATGAACATGTCATATGAAGAACTAAATGAGAAAAAAGATAATGGCTATACATTTAATGTTGTTCCTGACGAAAAATGGTTTAACATAATAAGTAAAAGAACCAATATCAGTATTGAAGACATCAAAAACGAACTGCAAGGCAAACATATTACCTCAATCAGAGAATTACTTCAAGTAATCGGAACTGACGTTATCAGAAAATATAATGAGAATTGGCACGTACAGAAAATGATTGAGGAAATAGAAAGTTATTCAGAAGACAAACTCATCGTAATTGACGATGTACGTTTTCCAAACGAAAAGGAAGCCATTTTAAATCGTTCTGGTGAGGTTTTCTTTATCGTCAGACCAAATGTATCTGAAGTATCAAATCATGCGTCAGAAACGTCTTTAAAGTGGCAAGATTTCGATGATAGACACGTCATTATCAATGATAACATTACAGAGAATAAGTTAAAAATGGATTTCCTTATCCATTACAGATATAACTTTGATTTCTTTGTTATAAAATCTATTTTTCTGTATGAAAATGAAAATTTGCTTAAATATTCTGATTTCGGGACTAATTATGATAGGGACAAAGAACTTATTGATGATATTCTGAGGCAGAACAAAGATAAAAAATGCTTTAATGATTATGGTATTATCAGATATAAAACATGTTCAAGACATCTGGCAAAAGAATATGTTGAAAAAGTTGATGGTAGTATCAGTTTTATAGAAGAACGTTGTAATGAGTTTATCACATGTAACCCTCTGATAGTCGAAAATCTTAAAATTTATATATAACAATGGCACAGAAAAAGAAAAGAAAGAAACTTTCACAAGAAGAGATTTTCCTCAAAGCCTTTAAAAAGGCAAACAGAGAAATCGAAATGGAACGAAACGATGGGAAATGGGTATGCACCCATCAAGTTTGGAAAAACAAAAAAGCATATAACAGAAAAAGAGATAGAAAGTGTAATACTGACTATCTCTTTTGTGTTTATCTATATGAACTAATGTTATGAACCACCTTTCTTACCGATAATTAAAGTAGTATTCTCAATTTCCAATGTAGGAAGTTCATCCTCAATCCTTATAATATCTTCCTTATTGTTAATAATTTGTGTGGTGTTTTCATTGATTTGTGCCTGTTGTGCAGCATCACTCTCAATGTTTTCATTTAATTTGTCATTAAGTTCATTAATTTGCACTTGTTGAGCATCATCACGACTTTCATTTTCTTCAAGTGCTGTTTTGTTTGTATCAATTTGTTCCTGCTGTTGTCTGTCAACTTCATCATTACGCTCAATTGCTTCTTTGTTGGCATCAATCTGTTCTTGTTGAGCATCATCACGGTTTTCATTGTCTTCTAACGACTCTTTCGTCTTGTCAATCTCTTCCTTATTAGAATCAATCTTCTCGTCCTGTTCCTTGTCTTTTACAGTACCAATCCTGTTTTTACCGATAATGCCGACACCTTCACCATAATCCCAACAATTTTTGGTATGTTCAACTTCTGAATATAACTCGTTCATATATATGTGTCAATTTTATTTAGCAAAGTTATTATATGGTTTTACCAACATGCCTTTTAGTCTTGAAGAAACCAGTAAACTAAACCACAAATTATCCATTAACTACTGAATATGTATTGTTCTCACCAATTCCCCTAGACGAATCTACTGCATAGTAAGTCATATATTCTTTCTTAATAGCCTCTATCTCATTTTTCAAATTTGCAATTTCAGTTTTTAATGAAGTATTCTCCTGTGTCAAAGTTACTATCCTTGAATTTAAATCATTCAAACTTGCCGCTACAACTTGTTCAGAATCTTTAAGTTCTTCAACATCCTTATTAACTTCTCCAATATTATAATTTAAACCTGATAAAGCATTTATAACAGATTTTTGTTCCTCAAGACTAAGACCGATTTTGTAACTTACACCGTTGGGTAACTTAATGTGCTCCAATCTTGGCGTTGCTTCGTTAGTATCAATTATAACATTTGTTACTTTCTGTAAATCTTCTGCCATAGTCCTACTTTTCTATTTATTTTTAATTTTTTGTTATTTAATGCAAAGCATCCTATTCTAAATATAGGACACTTTGCATTGCGTTATCAAGTTTTTTAAACAGTCTTATTTTCAGAAATGCCAAAGAACTCAAGTGTTGTACCGTTTACTTGGTATTGTATTGCGTTAACCTTAACAGATACAGCATTCAATGCAGTGTCAAGTTTCTGCATGTTGTCTACAACGCTTGTAGAACCAGCACCATAGGTAGTGGTTGGAGTAAATGTACGTGAACCTTCCGCGCCAGTTAAACCAACTTTATCAGCAATTTCTTTTTCAGCTTTCTGAGCACGTCCAATCTCTTCAGTCAAAGCCTGTGCAGAAGCAATATCATTTTCTTTAACAGTATATGTTGTACCACCATTACCATTTGGAGTACCGGAAACGGTTACGTGTTTATTGCTATTTGCGTGTTCTACAACAGTATGGTCATCGGCAGCAGCATCAATTTTGTTTTCCAACTTGTTCAATGCAGCAGCAAGAGTATCATTTGAATCAATAGCACCGGTAGCAGCTGCATCCTGTGTGAAACCACCAAGTTTAATGCCAGCAAAGTTAGCCTTTGTTGGTTGTGCAATACCATTAGTAGTAGGAACAGCAGTTACAACTTGTCCTTCGGCAGCAGTATCTTCTTTATCAAGTGCCTCAATAGCAGCTGTTGTAGCAGCCTTTGCAGCATCAACTTGATTTTCCAACTTGGAGATTGCCTTATTGATAGTATCAGTTGCAGCAACAACAGTTGCATCACTACCCTTTGCATAATTGTTCAAAACAGCCTCAGAAACGTTTGCACGTTCCTTAACTGAAACGATACCATCAGTTTCCTGAATTGCAGCAACATATTTACCTTTAACAGCGTTATCGTCTGTTACATTAAGAGCAGCAACCTTTGCATTAATTGCTTCTTGAACACCTGCAAGTTTAACACCATCAGCACCTACTGTAAGGAAACTTTCAGAAGCTGAATCAATCTTAACATTAATTGATTTATTTTTAGCTTCGTCACCAAATTTAAGACCTTGGCCAAGTTTAACAGAAACCACACCACCATTTACTTGAAGACCATCGTTAAATTCTGCTTCTTTCAAAAATGTTGAAACGTCAATATGAATAACTTGTGCATTACCATTAGCATCCTTATAAACAAGAACCAATGCTTCAGCACCTGTACCATCTACAATAGCAGAATCAGCCCAAGTTGCATCCATTGTTGATAATTTTGCCGCAAGCAATGAATTATCTTTTAAGATGTCAATCGGCTCACCAAGCAATTTGTTAGTTGAACCAACGGTTTCCTGTAAACGATAACGTTTTAAAACATTTGTTGGAAGACTTTCAACATTATTAGTGTCATCAACAATACTATATGTTTTTCCGTCAGAAATAACCTTCTTAATATCATCTTTTAACTCCTTGAATGCAGTCTGTGCATCAGCAGCTGTCAGACCAGTGCCAGTAGCAACAGTAACCTGTGCAGCAGGAACATTACCTACAGTAAGTTTACCTTCTGACTTTTTGATGGTAGAATCATCAACATTAACATCAAGTTCATACTGATAATCTTTTTGCTCATCTTTTTTATTACTAACATCAGTAGGAGCACTAACTGACATTACACCATCTTTTTTTGAAGTTAACACGGTTTTCGCAATATCGTGAGTAACTTCACCGAATTTAATTTGTTTTAATATAGCCATATTAATATTAATTAAAATTTATAAAAATATTATTTTCTTTTGAAAAATCATATATAAATATTATCTCTTTCAAGAAAAATACAAAAAAAAATGAGAAACAAGAAATTGTTTCTCACATAAATTAGTGTGTTAGTTTGTTAACTTGTTATAAACGTTCATTACTTTATTATAGTAAGAAGTTTTTCTTTTGGGTTTCTTCATTGCTGAACAGCCCTCGTTCCATAACAGTATTCCATAGTGTAAATCACCGCTCGGATTATAAAATCCTTGAATTGTATAAAATATTTCGATTGATTTTTGGTGATTGAATCTGTCTTGTAATGTGTATCTTTTCGATACCTTTTTAATTTTGTTAATTCTGTTGCATTCAGCAACCGTTACTTTTGAAATTTGCAGGAAACCTGCGTGTACACCATTTACTGTTTTGTCATTTAGTTTACTTTCTACCGTTCCTATTGCAGTTATCAAACGACCATAATCAACATTGGTGTCTTGTGCTGCTACTTTAAACGTACTGCAAATAATTAGGAATAATGTAAATAAAATTTTTCTTGTCTGTTTTTTTAAATTTTTCATTTATAAGTTATTTTAAAAGATAATCTCATTGCTTATTTTCCTCAATATATTGAAATTAATCAAAAATATCTTTGGAATGTTGGTCAATGAGAACCATTTTAGTCATTTTTCATTTTCCTTTTATAAGTGATTCACGCTTAATATTCCGTTTTTTATTTTTCCAGTATACCAATCATCAATAACTTGTCTCAAGAATTTTTTCCTATCATTGTCATCTTTAATCCTATCATTGAACTTATCATCAAGCAATCTTAAAAGTTCCTCACCATCAAGGGTATCCAATTCAACTCCGCTAACCACTTGGACAACCACATTCTTGAATTTTGAATGTCCCGTTATATTATTAGTGGTCAATATTTTCTTTGGTCTGAAATTCTTGTTAAGATATTCTTCAACATCAAGAACCTGTTGAACATTAGGGTAGAATACGCTTTCGAATATCCTGCCGATAAGTTCGCTTTCCTTTTGTTCGTCAATTATGATAGTTTTTCCCATAGTCATCAAGATAAAAGCATATTATATATAAATATTAGGTATTAAACTTTTACAAATATAGTTCAAAATTGTCTTATAACAAAAAAACTGTCTGTTTAAGACAGTTCTTCAAGGCTAAATATGTGTCCGCTTTCTATATCATTATCAATAATATAATCGGTCATTTTGTCCTCAATATTGTTACTTTCTAATTTTAATACCACATATCCACAATCATAAAATTCATAATATTTTTGTGTATTATCAACAGTTTTTAACATTTTATCAGCACCATTTATAAAATATCGTTGCGGCTTTATGTTTCTTACAAATTTAAATCCACTTTTAACATATTTTTCAATATCAGTAATCCATAATCTATTTACATTGACGAGGCTTGCTTCCGTTGGAACACACGAAAAATGGCCGAATCTGAACGATTCAGCCATATGTTCCATTCCTCAATTGGACTTGTTAAGCCCAAATAGTAGAACTGATAATTTTAATCTATTTTTGAGTCTTTGGCTGCATCCACCCAACCCTGCGGTGTGTTACGTCTTAGCGTTTTCGCAAACTTATCTCCTTTCAACGCTTTCATTCCAAGATTGCCATTAAAGTCATATGTGTTCATATTAAAGTCATCATAATAATACTTAGAATTGTAAGGTTTAGGCGTTCTGTTATTTTCGAAATCAGCATTCATTTGATTTTTCCTGACACTTCTAGGAGTATCTTCATTACCTTCGATAAAATCATATCCGAAATCATCATCGTAATCTATGACCCCATTATCATCAATATCCCATACTTCATTGATTACTCTTTTGACTGATTCAGCAATCACCCTTTTTAATTCGGATTCGCTCAATTTAATTGTTTGTTTCATATTTGTATTCTTGCTATATTGTTTATTTTCGTTCAATTGGATTATATCTCCCAAACAATAAATAGTTAAAAACTTGACAAAATATTTGGATATTCGAATATTTATTATTATCTTTTCATTTATTATATTCGGGGTCAAACCCTATATAATTGCCTTTTCATAATTATCATATCTATTTTATTATATTTAAATATAATAACATTAGTATTTTATGTGGTTATGAAATCGCTTTTTTTAAAAAATTCGCCAATTTTAATGTCATTATTTATTATTTTATCGCAAATTTTGTCTATCATTAACTCTTGCAATTTATGTTCTATTGGTCTTGCCCCTAAATCATTAGTATCTTCCATCATAGACAATATGTATGAAATAAAATCTTCATCTTTGATTTCTTTTTCAAAAAAATAGCCACTACTATTAACCCTTGTTTCTATTTCTTTTATTTTTTGAAGGATGATTTCTTTAATGTCTTTTTTTGTAAGTTTATTAAAATATATTATACTATCAATTCGATTTAAAAATTCCGGATTAAAATGTTTTTTTAATTCTTTATCAATAATATCTTTTCGTGTATCATCTAAATTAACAACAAATCCAACTGGTTTATTATTCATTATTTTTTTTGCTGCAATATTTGATGTCATTATAACAACAATATTTCTACAATCAACTATATTACCCTTACTATCAGTAAGTCTTCCTTCGTCAAATAACTGTAGAAAAACATTATATACCTTTTCGTTTGCTTTTTCAATTTCATCAAGTAATAAAATACAATTTTTTTTCATTTTTAATTTATCCACTAAACTTCCGCTATCGCCATATCCGACATATGAAGGTGGTGCTCCATAAAGTTTAGTTACACTAGTTTGTTCTGAATACTCGGACATATCTAATCTAATAATTTGTTTTTCGTCTCCCCACAATTCTTTTGCTAAAGTTTTACAAAGAAAAGTTTTACCGACACCGGTTGTTCCGCCAAAAAATAATACAACCGGCTTATTTGGATTACTGATACCAATCCTTTGTCTTTTGATTGCCTTGCATACACTGTCAACTGCTTCATCCTGTCCGATGACGATTTTCTTGATTCTCTCGTTCAGATTTTTGAGTTTATCCTTGTCATTTGTACTTAATTTAGTAATAGGCACGTTTGTCCTTTCAGAAATGCATTCCTTTATATCTTCAAGTGTGACAACTTCCCTTTTTTTGGTAAGATTATGTGTTTTCATAGCAAAATTCAATGTTGTGTTCAGTTCTATTTCTTTCTTGATAAGATTATCATAATCTTCACTGTCTTCCTCATTGTGATTCTTTTTCATCAATGCAATTCTGTTATGTATTGTACTAATGTCTTGTTTGCATTTTGCTATTTTTTCATCCTCATAGTCAATGACGCTTTTCTTTGCGCCTGCCTTATCCATTATATCAATTGCCGAATCTGGTAAACTACGCTCTGTTATATATCTTTTTGAAAGTTTCACAACATTGTCAAACACTTCATTATCATATTCAACATTATGGAAAATTTGAAGTTTTTCCGCATGTTGTCTCAAAATCTTGACACATTTTTCCTCATTTGGCTCTTCCAACGTGATTTTCTCAAAGTATCTTTCCCATGAAGGAATATCACCGATAGTTTTTGAATAGTCTTTTTCAGAGCAAGTACAGATAAGCATTACATTTCTGTCTTTCATAATAGTCTCAACAAATTCACAGACATCATTCTGACTGAAATTCTTATTGATACTATTCTCGATTGAATCAATGAAGAAGATAAAATTATTGTTTTGCTTTATCTCTGCTTGTATTGCCTTCATTTTTGTCTCAAAAGCACCCCTCATCTGTGTACCATAAAAAAGTGAATTAAAATCAATTTCTAACAATATCTTTTTCTTAAACGCACTTGGTACGTTTCCACTTACTATAAGATTTGCCAAATTTCTCACAGTATCGGTTTTTCCGACACCTGACTTACCGACAATGACAATGTTATTTTTATTCCTTTTTGAAAGCACTGTGAAAATTTCATTATATATTGCCTCATTTCCGTAGATATTTTCCAATTGTGAAGAATATGCCATTTTATTTAGGTTTGTGGTAATCCTCTCACATTCGCTTCCTATTTTCAAGTCTTGGTCAATAATTGCAATTTTCTCGACCGGTGTTATTATGCTTTCTTCTTTAACATTGTTTTTCTTTAAATGCTTTTGTGGTGTTATTGAAGACTGTTTTGCGTCTTGAAGACGTTTACCCTCTTCCAACATATTGTTCGTCTCTTCAATAACCTGTGTGTTAATTTGGTTAATCGTAACACCCAATCCTTTGAAATATCTGTTCAATTCCTCACTGTTTTTAAGTATGCAAAACAATAATTGCCCGGAATTAATAAAATTTGACTTCTGTCTCATGCTTAATAAATTAGCATCTGTTACGCTCTTTTCAAAAACAGCATCATATTTTTTAATAATTCCAAATGTCTTGGTGTTTGCAGACAACCATTGATAAAAATGTAATTTGGTTTTTTCCAAAACATCATTTAGCATTATTTTAGATAAAACCTTGTATGCAATCGTTTTCTCATTTTCCAAAACGGATAATATGAAATATTCCGGTCCGATTTTATCAGAATTATATAGTTTCAGCAATGTATTCTGTATATAATCAAAAACTTCTTTTAATTCCTGTGTAAATTTCTTCTCAGCCATAAAACATTTCTTAAATTACTATTATAATAGTAAATCAAAATCATTACATTTTCAATAAATATGCCCATTCTTTGGCTATGTCACTAATTTGCATTATCTTTGAAAAAGAGAATAATGTTTCAAAATAATACAAAAAAAAAATGATTACTTATAACAGATATATCAATCAGCAAGACCATGTTTGGTATGATAGCAGCAATATTGTGTATAGCAAATGCTATGATACACAAGCATCAAAATTCAAAACTTTAAAGATTGTCTTTAAAGGCGGAAGAACATATGTGTATAAAAATGTGGATGCGGACGATTATCTGATGTTTAAAACAGCAACGTCAAATGGTGAGGCGTTCAACAAATATATTAAAAAATATGACGCATTACGTATTGAGGATACAAATATGGATAAACTTTCTGAACTGAAAGAGAGTTTTACAAATGAAGTAAAGGAAAATGAAGAACAAAAACTTGGTGACTTGGTTTACAATATTAAGGTAAACGAGGAAACTGGCGAATTTATTATTGTTTTAGGCGATAGAATACTCTTCAGAGGTATTGAAGGACAATTCTCAATTCTTAATTTATTTACGTCCCTTAATATAAAACATACAATTCAACGGGTTGAGGAACTTCCAAACGATAATGATGAAAATGAAAATAAAATAGTTGTTGATTAACAATGGCAAGAAAAGTTAAATTTGATTTTGTACCAAGCGAATACCAAGAGAAATTCTTTGAATGGGTTGAACACGGTGTCGGAAATGCGCTTATAAGGGCGAAAGCAGGTAGCGGGAAATCTAGTTCTGCAATTGCTTCAATGAAACTAATACCAAAAACAGAGAAATGTCTGTTCATTGCTTTTAATAAATCAATTGCAGACCATTTAAATGAAAAATTAAAGACAAAGCCAAACTGCACGGCACGTACAACACATAGTCTTGGTTTATTGATGATTAAAAGAAATCTCGGTTCTGATATCGAACTTGATGAATATAAATATAGGAACTACATTAAGTCAAACATCGCTGAATTAACAACGACAAATGGAGAAATCAGTACAAGACAACAAGTGGAAGAATATATTGACAATATTACCAAACTTATTGACTATTCTCGTTTCAACCTTGCACAAAGCGAAAAGGAAATAAACGATATCGCACAGAAATACAGCATACCGGTTTCATTTGACGAATGTGTCGTAACACAAAAATGTCTTGAATGGGGCAAAACCAATACGGAAACCATTGATTACACTGATATGATTTGGCTTCCTGTTGAATTAATGTTAAAACCAATAGGACTTACTTATGATTGGGTTTATTTTGACGAGGCGCAAGATGCATCACTATGCTCAATACAATTATTTCTGAAATGTATCAAAAGAGGTGGAAGATTTGTAACTATTCTGGACGAATTTCAATCAATCAACCAGTTTGCAGGTGCTTCTGAAGATGCCTATGAGTTTCTGAAAAACTATCCGAATACGACACTCTTTGAATTGCCGATTTCATATCGTTGTGCAAAAAGTATCATTAGGTTCGCAAATAATTTTGTCAAAGATATTTTTGCACGTGAAGACGCACCAGAGGGAGTCATTGTTGAGAATTGCCACGTAAGGGACATTAAGGAGGGCGATATGGTACTATGCCGTTCAAAAGCACCCCTTATCAATCTTTATGTAAAACTTTTAAGAAAAAATGTCAATTGTTATATTAAAGGACAAGACATCGGTCAAAACCTTATAAAAGAATTGGAAAAGATAAAACAAGACGATTTGGCAAGAGATTTGGATAGGGATGGGGTATTTGTACGTCTGTTTGATAATCTCTTCACTGAGCGCAACAAATTAATGCAGACAAGAGGTTTGGATTATGAGGATGCAACATTATCTTCATATATAATGGAGAAATATGACGCAATCAACGCTCTGATGATTCTTTCGGAAAGATATGATTCAAAAAATGACTTGATTAAGCACATACAAGAGATTTTCAAGGAAGATTCAATGGGCGTTTGTCTTTCAACGGTACATAAGGCCAAAGGACTTGAATCAGAAAATGTCTATATCCTATGTAATTCATCAATGCCCTCAAAACTCGCAGTACACGATTGGGAAAAACAACAGGAAAAAAATATCATGTATGTTGCATACACCAGGGCGAAAAATAAGATGGGTTTTATATCCGAAAAAGAAATAAAACCAAGCGGTTCATTACAAGACCCCTCTGAGATTCTTACTGAATTGGCTTATTATGAACGCAAAGTATGTGATGTGTTGGGAAAAGAACCGATGGAAAAAATGGAAAGCATTGAACTTACAAGGTTTAAACTTCAAAACATGAGACAAATTGAGGATTTACATAAGGACGATAACACAATTGAAATAAACACAATAGAGGAAAAACCAAAAAATAATGATGATTTATTATCAGATTTGGAACAATTATTGTAAAATAACAAATGGATAATCTATTTTTGGGATTATCCATATATTATCTTTCAAGGAAACTCCATTCTTCAGGGTGGAGAGGAATTGAAAGTAACCTTTTATTGTTAAATTTATTTATTTTTTTTTTTCACTTGCAAATATACAACGTTTTCGGCAGAAAACAAAATATTCTACAATATAAATATCCAAAAAGAGAAGGAATTTTACTTTCCCTCTCTTTTATTTAAAATATTCTTTAAATCAACATATTGTTTTGAAAGTTTTGTCAATGTTCCATTAAACTCTTCAATTTTGCTTACATATGTTTTCAACTCTTCTTGTGTTTCATTAAATTCTTTTTCCAAACGTTCACATTCTTCCTTCAATTGTGAATTTGAGGCAAGTTGCCAATTAATGTTGTCTTCCATAATCTTTATGTCTTTTTACTCTATTATTCCCTTTGTGCTTGTTGGCTGTGTATTCACTGAAGTTATTGCAACAGGTCCGCCTTCATTTGCACCTGTTCCCATACTATTAAGTTTCGTTGGTTCTACGATTGCGGTTACACGTGCATTATCCTTGATTTCCTTAATCAATTCCTCACATACGATTCTTATGAATTTATTATTCATATTTGGTGAGCCGCAATTATTGACACCCGTTTCAATCTGTGCCTCTGGCATTCGTTTAATAATTGAGGATGTCAACGCTATCGCTGATAAACCGGGTCTGTTTTTAACCTCACAAATCAATAGAAGTGGTGGTAAAAGCCCTAATGGTGCTCTAACTGTTGAAAAGGCGTTCGCTATACCGTCCGCTATTTTGTTTATCCAACTCATAAATTCCCTTTCTATTTACAAAAATCCCTTTTTATAAAAATAAATAGAAAATAAAAATTTTCAATAAAAAAAAAAATGGATGGCTTTTAAACCATCCATCAATTAACAGTTTGGGAAAATTATATTTCATTTAGAATGAGCCATTATTATTTTCTCCGTTTTCACCGTCACCACCACAATTTCCGTCAGTTCCACCGATTTCCTCTTGTGAATCATAACCGTCTATAACTTTCAGTTGAGGTGTTGGAGGTTCAATATTATCCCTGAAAGACTCCCACAACAATTCAGTGTCCTCCAATTTCTTGTTATTATAGACTTCCTTTTCTGGTGTCATATATTTAGCATTTCTTTGTTCCATAAAGGTCACAAACTTCTTTTTCTCGGCTTCTTCCTTTTTGGTATAGAGATAATATTCATTATCATATGCGAAAGGATGAAGACCTACATATTTTTTTGCCATAGTTTATTTCTGTTTTTATAAGTTATTAAGTTTATTGATAATGGTCTGTGCCTGTTCATTAAGATTTGAGAATTTTTCCTCAAAATTAATGTCCTCAAAGATATTATCCATATGTTTTTTAATGTCTTTTCTTGCACAGCAAATATCACAACAAAGATGGTCTTTTGCCTCTTCGATATGCTTATGAACTTTGCACATTTCTGAATTGAATGCTGTTTCAAGCATATTTTCGATTGTACTTTCCACAACGTCTTCAATTGGTTTCGTATCAACGTTTACGTCAACATCAATGTCAATATTATCGAACTTATTGTCAAAATAATGTTTCCATTGTTGGTCTTTCGTAATAAGTGGTACTTTATCCCAAAATTTCCAACGTCTGTATTCTTGTCTAACATCTTTTTTTCTCATTTTAACACAGTTTTTTAAATCCAATGGGTTATGCCCTGTACTTTATTCCAAATTGTCTCCAACAAAGTCTTGTTTTCATCAACCTTGTTTTCAACTTCTTTGATTTTTGGAGTTAAAGTGTTGATAACATAATCAGCCTTTGTCGTAACATGCTCTTTGATTTCCTCTGCACGTGCATCGGTGTTCTCAATATTTCTGTTTACCTCATCAGTAACGTGTTGGCCCAAGATATTTTGTGTATTTAATTCTTCCATTACAATTTCATTCTGAATATGTTTTCTGAAATCTCTTCTTTCCTCATTTAATGAATAATAAGTTTCGCTATTATTATATCCATATTCATTATAAAGTTGTTTAAAAGGAAGATTCTGCTTATATGGGGCTTTTGGTTTGGGTATTACTTTATCTTGCCACTCAGCCATTTTTTCTTTAGTTTTTAAAATTATTATTTTAATATAAATATCATAAAATCTTTGTTAAATATTACAATATTTATAATATATCCATTATTATTTCTTAAAAAGTGTCAACTACACCCACCTAAAGGAGGGTGCTTGAGCAAAGGGTGATACCCTTTGGCATGGCACGTTGACAAGTGCTCTTACTGAGTCTTGGTAAATCCAATTCTCATTACGTTCTTTGAAATACTTCCTTAATATATTAATACTACCGTTTACATCAGCATTAAGGTATAACCCATCAGAACTACGATATAGTCCCCTATGGGTACGTTTACCGCTAAATACAATATTATCAGTATTTTCTCCATATACAGGAATAATATCCCCATCTAATGCACTTGCCTTAGATGTGTAACTTTCCTCTTGAGATATATAAGTTATACCATATTCAGAACATATTGACTCTAATTTTCTACGGAACTTATGATATGGTATTGCGACAATCTTCTGATTATTGGCCTTACCTAAATTAATATCTTGTTTTTGACCTTTGTTGTAACCTATTACAAGGGTAGATACACCATAAGCAAGACATTTATTAATTAAGAAGTGGCATACTCTGTTGAAGTAATCTGTAAGACGATTGTTTCTTCCATTCATCAATCTCATCATTCTTGGGGTCGTATCATCAGTAATTGATTGATTTTTAGAATATTCACTTTTCAGTTCAGATACTTTCTTGTTGTAATAGTGATTTATATTTGTTAGTCTTCGCCCATCAATTAAAAATTGTTGTGCGTCACCATTAGAAAAGATTGTACATGCTGCAAAGTTGGACACACCTAAATCAATTGACATATAACTATTACCTTGAACTTGAGGTTTAACATTTGTTTCATTATAAATGAATTCCACCGAAAATTCTTTACCATTGTGGATTGGTATTATTCTTATCTCTTGGAATTGTTGTATGTGTCTGATATTTTTTGGGATTGTAAACAGAATTCTACGTTCAGAAATATTATATTTTTCTCTGAATTCTTTGGTAAGACCGATAGCGACTTTACCATCTTTTTGTATTCTGCAAGAACGTCCTTGAATAGGGCATACCATAACAGCATCCTTTTTTTTGTAGTGAGGCAGTCTCACTTTTTCAGAATATTTGTTTGATTTTTTAAGGATAAGTAAACGGAAAAAGGATTGGAAATCTCTATCTACAAGTCTTAGAATTTGTTGACTACAATCTGAAAGTAGAATTTTAAAGTTTTCATTACCTTTACACTCGTAATAATTGGAGTTATAAGATAGGTATGTATTAGTATTAAAGTAGTGTTGTCTAACAGAGTATAAACCTACATTATACAATCGAGCAGAATGGAAACACATAGCTTTGAGGATGGATAAATCCACCTCATGATGTTGTTTTGTCTGTAGTATTTTAGTAGTTTTATACATATTAAATAACATTCTTTATATATAAATAGTTTATTAATTCAAAAAGTGCACAATATATTAGGAAATTTTCAATAAAAATTGTATATTTGTAAAAAAAATAATATTTAATTAATAAAAGGCTTGCTGCAATTCCTCTCCAACCTAAAGGATGGAGTTTCCTTGCAGAGATTAATGAATAAATTAAAAAGAATAATAGATGAATAAATTAAAAAGAATAATAGATGAATGTGTCAGAAAAGCATTATATGAGGGTGTGTTCGATAAAACCGCAACACCATATCTTAGCAAGACGGATGCTTCAAGAACATTAGGCATAAATCCGTTAAGTGTGGATAATGGTGGACATGCATCAAGAGATAAAATCTTACAACCGTCTACCATTGACCCAAATGGGGCAAATTTTGATGGTGAGCATATTCTTGTTTCTGACAATAAGTTCATGATTTACAAAGTGAAAAATTTTGGTAATCCGGACATTAAAGACACATTACAATTTTTCGGAAATACAAAAGAATTAAGACGTGCAATTGATACTGTGAATGGTGCTGCCAAAAGAGGAGGCAAAGGTGTTTATTGGAGAACAATAACACCAGAAAGTGGAAATATCGCAGCAAAAAGAAACGGATATATGTCTAAGGCATTTTGGGAGTTTAGTTTTGATGGAAGTCAATGGTATATATTGAAGCCAAACCCCGTTCAGGCACTGAAAATATCGAAGTTTTCAAAATAAGAAAATATTTATAAAAAAGAATTAGAAATAAAAATATTTTATACGTATAAAAATATGAAGCAAACAATTAGATTAACAGAATCAGAATTAAGAGGCATGATTGAAATGTCAATCAACGAGGCAATGCAGGATGAAAATTGGGTTGCTGATAAAATAAATCAAGGTAAAAGTGCAGTAAAAACAATATTTAACAAAGAGGGTGGCGATTTTGGAAAACGCATTAGTAATGCCAAGAAGAATTGGACAGCACAAGGTGAGTTGAACGATATCGGAAACCTTCGCAAACAACTTGAAGATTTGGTTGACAAAAGGGCAATCGACCCAAACACAACAATTGCCCAACTTATTGGCGGAAAATATAACAACAATAAGTTTGGAACTATATCTGGCATGATGAACAATCGCAAGGGCAACATAAAAAGAAGAGGCGGTAACGCATATTAATTTAGGAAATGATATAGTCCCCTAATTAATTGAATAATTGAGAAATCTCAGCAACTTCTGAAATGAACTTGTTGGGATTTTCTCATTCTTATGATATAGAAAGTGATAATGTATATGTATTTTCAGCCCAAACTCCTTTTCTAATCTGTGTACTTGTTTTCTAAAATGTTTTCCATGCCCAAACAATCCATACCAACTAAATCCATCAAATAATTCGCATCCGTCTATTGTCGTGACATAATGATGTATCATTTCATGTATCAATACATCTTTCAATGTTTCTTCTGTCCAATCTACATCTGTTGTTATCCATATACGATTTCTCTTACTGCTTTTTGATTTTGCACATGTGTATTGTCCAAAGCAATGTAATTTACATGCTGAGAACTCACATTTTGGTAGTATTGAATTGAAATACTTATCGTTGTATTCTTTAAACTTCTCTTTTATTAGTTCTTTTGTTATTTTCATTAGATGTGAATATTTATTTGTTTACTTTTTGAAAAAAATCTAAAATGGTAATTATAATTATAACAGATATATTATGAAAAAAAAGTATAGAAGTAATGATTGAAAATAATAATTCTGATTTGGATGAAAAGTTGTCTTGTTTTTCCAAAATTGAATCAAGAATATATGACAAGTATATCAATAAAATGTCATCAAAAGTTAACAAATTATTAGATGAGAAAATTCCGACTGATTGTGGTTTGATTCATATTAAAAATAAGAATGTACTTGCTAGAATTGATTTATTGACAGGAAACCCAACTGTCATCAGTTATTTTGAGACTGATAATGAATATTTATGGGGATATATTGTAAATGTCAAGTTCTTTAACAAACCCAAAGTAATTTCTATTAAACAATCTCCTTTTATGAATTTTATAAATTATGAACTGTTATCATTAGGTGATACGTTTTATAAAGAAATAGATGATTTATGGAATGATAAGACTTTTATAGAACTTGGAAACGAACTGAATAAGATTTCTAACAATCTTTAGCATTCGTCTAGATAACCTTAATCGTGGTTAAATACATTATTTATTATTGCTTCCATTGTTATTACTTTATTTATTTAACTATGCAAAAGTACACCATTTATTTGAAATGGCCAAATATTTATTGTTAAATATTATTAAAACCAATATTTTTAATGAAATTATTTACAAAACTAAATGAAAATAAAGTTATAATGATAACAGAGTCACAAGCAATGGATTTATTGCTTGAGGCTGCAACCATTCAGGATATATATCAGAAATATTATTCGAACATCCCACAGGATATTTTCCAACAGATTATATCTGCTGACCCAACCTATAATATTGAAAAGCCGAATAAAATGGGCAAATATGGCAAATGGTTGTTGGCATTATACCAAAAACAAAACCTTAAAATTGAGGATTTATATAAGGCAAAGGATTATCTTTCAACATTTATTAAGTTTAATGCCAAACTACAAGAGAGGGATATAATGAAATACCACTCATTGCAAGAGTTGTTCACTTCAATAGAGCCTTTTATACAAAACCCACAACAAGCGGCAACTAAATCGGAAGAAATAAGGAATATCAAAGAGGGTGCAGAAAAGGTATATGAGGATAATAAATGGCTTGTAGTTGTTCCACATACAAAAGAAGCCTCTTGTTATTATGGAAAGGGAACACAGTGGTGTACGGCAGCGGACCATTCTGACAATATGTTTGACACATATAATAAACATGGTTTTTTATACATTAACATATTAAAAGGTACTAACACAAAATACCAATTCCATTTTGAAAGTAACTCATTTATGGATGCAACTGACAGACCAATAAAACAGCCAATTGCTGAAACAATTGGTTTAACACCAGAATTGGTTGAATTTTATACAAACAAATATGGCATTAATTCAATAGCACTTACTTCAACATATGATTTGGATGAAATGGAACCGGTAAGGGGACTTCCTAATTATTACATAAATGATGACTTACAAGAACTTGTAATGTATAATGAAAGCACAAAAACAATGGAGTTGTTATATAGAGTTAAAAGTTATGAAGAAGAGTTTTGTGTTGCTTGTAAATTAAACAGATTTATACCATTAACTGGATTTACTCATTATTGTAACTTATATGATATTAGAGAAAGGCGTATGGTATTTAATGACGGTGAATTTATGTATTTTAACATAAATGGAAACAATCTTATAATGTTCTTTGAAAATGGTAACAAAGGTATATTCTCACTTGAAGAAATGAGATATACAACAACTTCATTGCCACAAGATTCAAATATTACACGTATTAACGCTTTAACTACGTTTAAAAGTTATAGTAGTGATTTAGCAATAATAACTTATAAAAATGCGGTTGCTCCTTTTTCCTTCTCCAAAGGAAATATATTATCACAAGATTATTACAGAACAACCAAAAAGGAATTTATATATGTTTATAAGGGAAGAGGTTTGGCTTTTGTATCCTTTATTAAAGGAAATAACGAATATAATGATGCAGACATATTACTATATGATGGTACTTTGATACCATTGCCACAACTTGCACAAAATGCGGATGAAATAATAGCACAACATATTTGACATACTCCCACCACTAAAGTAGTGGGATTCTTGGCTCAGACACAACTGCCTCGAAACCAAATGGTTCGATGGTCTTACCATTGCTTGCCAATTCGTAGATGCCCCTACGAAGTATCATTTCAGCAGCATGAACGTCACGGTCGTGAATTTGTCCGCACTGCGAACATACCCAAGTCCTTTCGTTTAAACTGAGGTTATCATTCTTGTATCCGCAATCACACAACTTGCTTGAGGGAAACCATTTGTCAATCCTATGCACGGTGCAGCCATACTTGTCTGCAACTTGCTCAAGGATATTACAGAATAAGGAGTGACCTAAGTCACTCATCTTCCTTCCCCATAAGCGAGACATTCCGTTGAGACTCAAGTCCTCAATGAATATCATATCGAACCTCCTACAAAGGTCATGAGCCAACTTCCACTGGAAGTCACGTCTCTTGTCTGAGACATACTCATGGAACCTGCAAAGGGCAAGCCTTGCTTGCTCCCTATGGTGTGAGCCTTTGGCACAGCGAGAGTGCCTACGTGAAATTTTCTTGAGCCTCTTAATGTCTCTCTTTAGGAACTGCGGATGAGACAGTTTCTCACCGTCTGAGAATGTCATATATGTCTTCAGACCGAAGTCGATGCCGACACTTGCACCATCATGTGTCTTAGTGTAGGACTTGGGACTTGCGTCAGTGATTACATAGATGTACCACTCATTAAGGTGGGAACGTTTAACCCTCACTTGCTTCACTTTACCCATATAAGGACGTGAATAGGAGAAACGGTAGTCCTTCTTCACTGAGTTGACATGGAAGACGTTGCCACACAAGGAGAAACCTCCTTGCTTGTAACAGAACGAAGCAAAATCCTTTGTCTTCTTGTACTTTGGGGGTCTCTTTGCAAGATGCTTAAAGAACCTTGTGTAAGCAGCGTCCAAACGTTGTAAGACCTCTTGCACAGATTGTGAGTGAAGGTACGTGCGCTTGATGCGCTTTGTGAAGTGTTTCTGCATCCTTGCAGAAGACACGTACTTACCGTAGAGACGGTAGTACCGTTTCTGTAGTGAGAGTGCATGATTCCATACGAAGCAAGCCTCAGACAACATATTGTCCAAGTGTCTTGTGTGTTTGGTTCTGTAGAGCTTATACTTGTATGAAATCATATCTCAATCAATATTTATTGTTATATATAACAATAAATATTGCAATAAATTAAAAAATTATTAAAAAATATGAAGATTATAAAAAAAATAATTCCCCAATTCATCCCACGCCTAAAGGCAGTGGGCTTTCTTGGGGATTTTTCGTAATAGTTCCATACTTTTATACTTAAAAATTCTTAAAACAATAAAAAAGATGAAATTACCTTTGGTGGTTTCATTTTTTTGTACTATGTTTGCATCAGAAAATGATAAGACATTAGAAAAATATGAGTGAGTTATTCTTAGGATTATGTGGCAGTGTTCTATTACTATTCATATGTTACATATTATCCAAACAAAATGATAAGTAGTAATTTTTAAAGTTCAAGAAACATGGAAAAACGTTACATTGGAACAACAGAAGACAGAATTAACAAATGGATGCGAATGTGCTTGCATTGGCAGTTCGATATCAGACGTGGGATTGAGAAGAAATCCTCTCACTATTATACAAAGTACCATGTGGGGAAATACCCTAAGAAGTGGTTTGTAGACCTTAAAGATTCAGTTGTTGACCGAGATTATGTTATCAACAAGATGAACCTTATTTCAGAGGATAGAATGAAGCGTGACAGAAGTCTTGGGCAGAAAAGCAACAAAGTCATTATCAAGCAGGTTGAAATACCGAATTATACTATCAACCACAAGACAAAAGGTGTTAGGGTGAGTGATGACACAATATTAAAAGAGGTGGCAAAAAGTAAATGATTTTAAAAAATAATAAAAAATAATTTTCCCAATTCATCCCACGCCTAAAGGCAGTGGGCTTTCTTGGGGATTTTTTCGTAAAAAACGCCATAAAACGTTATAAAATCTATGGCTATAATGTTACTAATTTCAAAATGATGTGTACAAAACAATTGAACAGTTTTAAAAAGAAAACGTCAAACATAGGAAAAATTTTTAAAAAACAATGGATGAATTTAGTAAAAAATTGGAAAAAGACTTAAAAGAATTTAAGGAGAAAGTAAAGACGAGACAAGAGTATAACTATAAGTGTCTCGATATTTTAAAGGAAATGGTAGAAAAATATCCTGATTGGCGTTTTATGCAAATTTTATCAAACACCGGAATTGATGAAATTAATTTTTATGAAGAATCGGTAGATACGTTTAACAAAATTAGAGAAATATGACATTAGTGAAAAAGATTTTATAATTGAAAAGTGATTAGTTTTTAACTATATTTTAAATAATGAAAGTGATTTTAAAGACATACAAGTATAGAATGTACCCAAATAAGGAGCAAGAACAAATGCTTGCAAGGTATTTTGGGTCGGTTCGCTTTGTCTATAATCACTTCCTTGCTGAAAGAAAACAGCAATACACCGAGAATGGTAAAAGTGATAACTACTATACACAAGCAAGCACACTTACTAAACTAAAGAAACAAGAAGAATACTTGTGGCTAAAGGAAATTAATTCACAAACACTTCAATTTGCACTTAGAAATCTTGAAACTGCATATACCAATTTCTTTAGAGGTAATGCAAGATTTCCAAGATTCAAGGCAAAGAAGAATGGTGGAAGTTTTCATATACCACAACATTGTTCTGTTGAAAATGGTAGAATCTACATACCAAAGTTCAAAGGTGGAATTAAGATAGTAGAACACAGACCATTCAAAGGTGATGTTAGAAATATGACAATCTCTGTCACACCAAGTGGAAAATATTATGTTTCCATATTAACCCAAATTTCATATGAACCATTGCAGAAAACCAATGCAAAGGTTGGTATAGACTTGGGACTAAAAGACTTGGTAATTACAAGTGATGGTAAGAGGTATTCAAGTAATAAATTCATCAAACATTACTCAAAGAAACTTGCAAAAGCACAGAAGCATTTGTCAAGGAAACAGAAAGATAGTAGTAGTTGGGACAGACAAAGAATTAAGGTTGCAAGAATACAAGAGAAAATTCATAACTGTAGATTCGACAAATTGCATAAGATTAGTACTGACTTAATCAGAAACTATGATGTAATCTGTTGTGAGGATTTGAATGTTAAAGGTATGCAAAGAAACCATAGACTTGCTCAAGCAATATCTGATGCAAGTTGGGGGGCATTTCTTTCAATGCTTACCTATAAGGCGGTTATGAATGAAAAACAAGTAGTGAAGATAGGAAGATACTACCCATCTTCAAAAACTTGTCATTGTTGTGGTTGGATTAAAGAAGGCTTACAACTGAAAGATAGGGAATGGACTTGTCCTAATTGTGGAGAAGTTCTTGACAGAGATGTTAATGCTGCAATGAATATCCTTTCGGAAGGATTAAAAAACATATCGGCAGGAACTGTCGATTACACTGATGGAGCAGATGTAAGACCCTTTCAAGGGCAGTCAGCTATGAAGTCAGAAGCCAACAAATCTTTAGTTTGTGGGTAGTTCACTATATGGGGGAGATGTAATAATTAAATCAATTGAATTATCTTCTATCATTTTCAGTCCTTCAATACAATCTATATTATAAATTTTGTTCAATTCTATCATAAAAAAAATATCCTACCTTTAATAAAGATAGGATATTCTTATCTGTTTTTTCAAAAATTATTCATTAATTGGTTTTACTTCAAAGACTTTGTGTTCAACACCGTCAATCATTTCAGTTGTCATGACACTCTCATAACCCTCTGCCACGTATGATACAGGACCGTTAGGTTCACCATAAGATGCAGCAGGATTGAAATCATAGAACTTACCGCCCTTTACAATGATATTCGCACTGCCATTGGTGTAACTTGCATCATAGCAGTTAATCAAGAATTTAAGGTTTCCGTTCTCATCCTTATCAGCAGATGCCCAATCGGTAAGTTTGAATGTACCACCATTGATTTCAATAACGCCATTCTCAGCATATACAGCATGAGTTTGTGCCTCAATTGTTACACCGTCATTGATGATAATCTTACCGGTTGTACTGTTGTTCCACAAGCCATAAGAACCCTCACAATGAATAACACCATTACCTTTCACTTCAAGGTTTGAAGCATATCGGTTAAGATAAACTCCGTACGTTGGTGTTCCCTCAACTGTAATGTTATGACCGTTCAAGTTCCATACTGCATCATATGCAGGTGAGAAGTTAATGACAAATGAAGATGTTCTTGTAATATCCTCGTCAAGAATCATTTCACCTGTACCACGAAGTTTTGAAGAGTTCTCATTTGTAATATGATATACTCTGTGTGACAATGTATAACCGTCTGCTACTGTGTAGTTTTCAACAATACCTGCAACTTCCTCTGCACGTGCAACTTCTACAATTGCATTACCTTTTGAAAGATTCAAGTTATCAATATGAACATTCTTCTTGATAATCAATGTATTGTCAGAAACCTCTGCATTTAATGTTGTAAACTGACCGCCACTCAACGTTACAGTGCTGTTTGGAGCAACAATTGTCAATGCAATCTCAGAATTGCTCTTATCTGTGATTGTAATGTCCTTATCTGAATTGTTTGTAATTGTAGCACCATCTTGGAAATCAAGATTCAATTTCAGATTTTTAACATTGTTCTCACTGATTACGACATTATTAACGCTTGCAGCATCATAACCTGATTTAACGACAGGATTTACATTTTCAAGAGTTAAAGTATCAAAATTACCTACAAGATAAACATTTGTTGCGTTTGTTGTTTCACCCTCTGCGTAAGTATGACTGATGGTTGTTGAAACAGATTCCTTACTTGTATTGATAAGTGTCATATTTTTAGGACTTGTAAGTTCAACAGTTGAATTATCAGTCAATGGGGCAGTAATTGTATAAGCTACCGTTGTTTCAGGAACAACGATTGATTCCATCAATGTGTCAATTACCAATTCCTTATTGTCAGAAGACATGTTGCTGATAATTTCATCCATTTGTGCCTCACGTTCAGCGTTATATACACTCATCATAATTTCAAGATTATCCAATCTTGCTTTTAAATCATTGTATTTCTCAACCGGAACATAGTCACCAGATGCTTGGAACTTTTCGTCTGATTCTGTTTTGGTATAAACGTCTTCTGCATTTGCTTTTGTGGCAATTGCGGCTGTTACATAATCTTCTGTTGCAATAACTTGGTCATCATTGATAGTTACGATACCGTCCTTAGAATTAAGGTTTGCATGAAGTTGTGCGCTACCGAAATCGGCAACATCCCACTTTGAAACCATTGCCAAATTGTAAGTGCTACCATCAGTTGCAGTACCAATAACCGAATCATGGTTTTTCAATGCAATATGTTTTCTTCCACCCTCTGATTCAGTCCAGTCAACTTTCTTCTCTTCAACTTGTGCAAGTGCATCGGCAGTTGCGTAATCAGCAAATTTTGCGTCAACATTTGCAACCTCTTCCTTTGTGGCGAGAGACTCAAGTTCTGACTTGTCAGCTTTCAAGGCAAGTGCTGATTCAACATCAGCCTTTACAGCCTTTTCCTCAATGGCAGCGTCTTGTTCAGTGTTCTTAGTGTTAATTGTTTGCAATGCACTGTCAACTTCTGTTTTGTCGGCTTTTGTGCCAAGAGAAGCATCCTGTTCGCTGTTTTTTTCTTCGATGGCTTCAATCAACTCACTGATACTAACCTCAGTTGTCTTTTCACCATCGGTTGTTTCCATTACGAAAATAAGTTTCTTGTTATCTTTATCGTAAGATGCTGATTTTAGGAATTGGTCTTTTGGAATGTTGATTTCACCCTTATCGTCACCTTTGACAAGAAGTCTGTATAAAAGGTTCTCACCTTCTAACTTAATGTCCATTGTACTGATAGTTTCGTCAACAACATCTGCTTTAACATCTTCAAGTGCCTCACCAAGTGCAGTGTCAACCATAGCCTTGATACCGTCAGCACTTGTATCAACGTAGATTAGTGTATTGTCATCCACGTAATCCCAATTAAATGGCATTTTGTAAATTTTACCCATGTTAAAAAATTGTATTAAAAATTATTTCCTTACTATATAAATATCGAAATATTTTGGATATTTAGATAAAAAATACTATATTTGCATCAAATTAATACAACGCATTTTTATGATGGATAAATTAGATATTGAATTTAAATTTTCCAGTACAGGAATGTATTCTCCTTGGCACTTGGACATTGCACATAAACATAACGTGGCAAACCTTCAAACCAAAAATGGAAACCCCTCACTTTAGGGAGGGGAGGATGTCATTGTTTAAGAATAATATTGTCTAATTTTTAAAAATGAAACGTACATTTCTTATAACAGAAAGCCAATATAAAGGACTGAATGATTTATTCGGTGAAAATCTGCTTGAAGATATAACGGATTCTTTTTCGATTGATTTCATTAAGACAAATAAATGGAGAAACACAAGCGAACTTCTTAATTATTGTGATAAATATGGCTTATATAAAATTGGCGAAGGCGCAAACAGAATTGTCTATCAGATAAGTGATGAATATGTCCTTAAAATAGAGAAAGACAGCGTAATTGGCAGTGGAAATCAAAACGAACAAGAGGTTGCCACATTCAAAAAACTGAATGATGAAATGAAACAACTCGTTCCAAATATCATTGATTATGATAAAAATAACCCTAAACCGTTGTGGATAATTGCTGAACAGGTATTGCCGGCCAAATATGCAGATTTCCAAAAAATACTTGGTTTTGATTTTGGAAGTTATGAAAGCATTGATGATATAACCAACATGAAAAAAGACTTACAAGATTATTCTAAATATGACGGTAAAACAGTAAACAGTTTCAGTTTCAATCTTATGGATTTTCTTGAATCATATGGAAATGACGATGATTTTGAGTTATATCACAACCAAATAAAAAACAATCAATGGTTGAAGGATTTATATATGCTTCTTTCACATGATGTCGTTTCTTATTGGGAGTTGGAAAACATTAACAATTGGGGGCTTGTCAAAAGAAACGGAGAACCAAAATTAATCGTTTTGGATATTGGTATCTAAAAAAATATCAAGAAATTTTTGGTTAATTCAAAAATATTACCTATATTTGCAACCGAAATAAAAAATGAAAAATAAAAGATATTTATAATTCAAGTGTGCATAAAAAACACACATAGAGAATGAAACTTTAAATAATTAATTAAAATTTTAAATGAAGATGAGAAAGTTTATTTTTACAATTATGACAGTCGCATTCATTGGTATGTTTGCCTCATGTGATTCAAAGTCAACTACAGGTAACGCAGAGAACGATTCAACAGCAGTTGACACAGTATTGGTAGATTCAGTTGTAGTTGACAGCGTAAACGCAGATTCTGCCACAGTCCTCTAAATAATTTTGTGGGGATATATAAATTTTCCGCACGACACTTTTATAATGTCATGCGGATTTTTTTGTTGTATATATTCTCTTACAAATAAATAGTTCTTATTCAGTTGCTGTTTTGAACAACTTCGTTATATCACTCAGTGACAACCGTCCAACCACTTGGAATACCATTAACACCAGTTGTAGTCCACGTTGCAGCACTGTTCTTGATAAACGTACCGCTTGCA
>OLZZ01000005.1_pt1 | contig 143761 bp, 133 predicted proteins | sample 1673571 | NCBI WGS metagenome assembly OLZZ01 (sample SAMEA103958115, study PRJEB25191) | human gut metagenome | biome: human-associated habitat [ENVO:00009003]; feature: intestine environment [ENVO:2100002]; material: feces | place: Germany | collected 2013/2015 | reverse complement strand
TTAATTTTTCTATATCACTATTTATAAGCTTTAGCTTTGAAAAAGGTGTAGGAAACACAATATTCCCAACACGCTCATAATCAATCCCGCCGCTATTTCTGCAATCTGTCTGTTCTCCTCCCAGCATATCAGCGAGGTACTTTTGCCTCTGATCCGTAACATATATTATAGTGTCTTTTTGCATAATAACTTCTTCCTTTCGCTATAATATATGCGCATTTCCAGCTTATGTGAGGGTATTTTGTTTTCTCACTTAAAGCTTCCTCATAAAGCTTTTTCAAAGTTTTACCTATTCAAAAAAATACAGAGCCTGGCATATATTCCGCCAAGCTCTGTATTTTTTATAAATTCTACATTTAATTTTAAATTATCCTATTCAATTCCGGTTCCAACGGATAATCTCTCCGTAACTTATTACAGCTGTGTGACAACAAAAATATCGTAGATGGCTTTTATTGCCTTGTCAAAGTCATCATTGCTTACACCAATGATGATATTGAGCTCTGATGAACCCTGATCAATCATGCGCACATTGATATTGGCATGTGCAAGTGCAGAGAAAATCCTGCCGGCTGTACCACGGTTTGACTTCATGCCACGGCCAACAACAGCGATAAGCGCGAGGTCTGACTCGAGGTCAATGATATCAGGATGAGCAAGTCTTCTGATTGAGCTGATAACCTGCTGCTCCTTGCCCTCAAACTCTGCCTGATGTACGAATACTGTCATAGTATCGATACCTGATGGCATATGCTCTATAGAGATACCGTTCTCCTCAAACGCCTGGAGAGCCTTTCTACAGAAGCCCACCTCTGAGTTCATCTTGTCCTTGTCGATATTTACCGCAACAAAGCCCTTCTTTCCGGCGATACCTGTGATGGTATAATCAGGCTTTTGGCATGTGCTCTCAACGATGAGAGTGCCAGGTGCTTCCGGGTCGTTTGTATTTCTGATATTGATTGGGATGCCTGCCTTTCTTACAGGGAAAACAGCATCCTCGTGGAGCACTGATGCTCCCATGTATGAAAGCTCTCTGAGCTCTCTATAAGTAACAACCTTGATTGGCTGTGGATTGTCGATAATTCTAGGATCAGCTACGAGACAGCCTGAAACATCTGTCCAGTTCTCGTACATGCTGGCATGACATGCCTTTGACACGATGGAACCAGTGATATCCGAACCACCTCTTGAGAAGGTGACTACCTTTCCATCAGGTCCTGCTCCGTAAAAGCCCGGAATAACAGCCTTTTCTGTCTGCTCAAGCTTCTTTGAGAGCACCTTGTCTGTCTTTTCCGCGTCAAAATTGCCATTCTCATCAAAAAAGATGACTGTTGCCGAATCTATAAACTCATATCCGAGATAGTTTGCCATGATGATTCCGTTTAAGTACTCACCACGAGAGGCTGCATAATCTGCACCTGCCTTTGCCTTGAAATTCTCAGCGATAATCTTGAACTCCTCATCAAGTGCCAGCTTTAAATGAAGGCCATTTATGATTGAATCATATCTGTCCTTGATTTTTCTGAGCATAACCTTGAAATCCTGATCATTCTCAGCCAGATCATAGCATGCATAAAGCATATCTGTTACCTTTGTGTCTTTGGAATTTCTCTTTCCCGGTGCACTCGGCACAACATATTTTCTTGACTCATCGCTTCTTATGATGTCGCCAACCTTTGTGAACTGCTCTGCACTGGCGAGCGAGCTGCCGCCAAACTTTACTACCTTTACCATTTGTCTGTTTTTCCTCTGCTTCCTATATAAATAACTGTATTAGCCAATATTATACCGCTTTGATAAATCATTCGTCAATACTCAATGTAGTCAACATCAAGCTTCATAACATCGTGTTCTTTGTCAAATGTGATGATACCGTATGATGGCATGCAGCCCCAAAGCGGTGCACCGATGCTTCCCGGATTCATCATCGCAAGACCATTGTGCTTATCATAAAACAGCTTGTGTGTATGACCAAAGAGTGCCAGGTCTGCCCCGATTTCCTTCGCATGAAGCTCCAGATGCATATATGACAGCTTTACTCCGTATGTATGTCCATGGCACATGAGTACCTTATAGCCGTCGATATCAATAAGTCTCTCTGTATCTCCCCGTGAAAAATCACAGTTTCCCGGCACATTGACCATGGTTATATGAGGAAACTCTCTCCTAAGGGCATCCGCATCCACAACGCAGTCTCCCAGATGAAGTATCATATCAGGCTCCTCTCTTTTGACTGCCCGAATCATATTTCCCACATTACCATGTGAATCACTCAGTACCAAAACTCTCTTCATGCGCGTCTCTCCTATATCTTGTTTTACGTATCCATCCAGAGCCACCTTGAGAACAAGAAAATCTGCCGCTTACATGCGAGCATGACGCATCAGCTTTTTTGTTCTCATTGGTTCTGAATAGTTACCTTTTTTATATATTATCATAAGTTTTCCGCGTGTAAAATATTTTTTTCTTTATATACGCAAAAAAGCTCCATGCCGACTTCATTGTCAGCCCGGAGCTTTAATCTTTAATTTTAACTATGCAAGCCTCTTCCACTGCTTGCTGCACTTATAATATGAATAGAACATACATCTTTCTGCCTGCTCGCATCTGACCGGTGCACTCTCGATATTGCACTGGCAATTTACAATAGCATCTGCTTTTCCCTTACATGAACCCTTAATCATTACATCGTCTAAAACTTCGTCTGACATTCTCTTTCTCCTCACATTTGTTTGATAGTATATTTACCTGTTACAATATTGATATATTTTATTATTTTTCTCTGTACGGGCTATGCTTTACGTACTCTTACCATCGGCTTAAATACTAACATCTTGTCCGCAACAGTTGTGATTATACTATATATTGTATTTTAAATCCATATGTCATTTCTAACAAAACAAATGATTTTTTATGTCACATTTTTCACTTGACGAATTTCATTTTCATGTTCAAGCCCAAAAATCAAGGATATCTGAGTAAAACTTTTCCAAGGTATCATCATCCGCATTAAATATCTCATGCTTTGAATCAGGATAGACCTTCTTAATGCCCTGAGGCAGCTTCGCAATAAATTCATCCTCAGCGGTATTTGAAACCAGATAATCCTTTCCCGCCTGACATAACAGCACCGGTATTTTAATTTCCTGTGCATGCTTCTTTATATATTTGGATGCCTTGCGCCCGGCCCTGCACCATCTGTAGGTGGCGCCATTTGTACGATAGCGTTCCTCCTCCACCTTGCACTTGTATATGTAGTCATAGCGCGCCTTTGACAGACAGCAGCTCGATTCAAAATCATACTCATCCGTATACTGTGTCTGGCTCGGCAGATATTTATCGTTCCAGTTAAGCACACTTGCGACAAACAGTATCGCCTCCACGGCAAAATGTGAAAAATTGCCATAAAGCATCTCTATCATAGGGCTTGAAAGTACTGCCTTTGTAAATACCTCAGGATGCTTCTCAAGATACAGGGCAGCTATCGCGCCTCCCATAGAGTGACCATACAGGTAAAGCGGTCTGCGCCCCTCACGCTTCATCACAATCTCGCGGATAAACATATCAAGGTCACTCACATAATCGTCAAAACTGTTTACAGTGACCATGCTTATATCGGATACACTTCTGTCCGAAAAGCCGTGTCCTCGATGCTCCACCATATATACTGAGTATCCGGCCTTTGCGAAATAGTAAATCATCTCATAATATTTAGGCATACACTCTGTAAATCCATGTGATATGACTATGGCAGCCTTTGCTACAGGTGTCGTCACATAGCCGTAATGTATGCGTGTGCCATCTGCACTCTTCATATAGCCATCTTCAAAATTAAGCCTGATAAAAGGCAAAACATATCTTGTTAATTCCTCATTATATTTTTCTTCTGTAATAATCATAGCATTCCTCACTTTTGGTATTTGATATTTTGTAAGTAACTATATCTCAATCCGGTCAATAAGATTCAGGTCATATTTTCTGACTATATCAAGTGCCTTTTCATAGCTTTCCACATCACATATATTGTCCACTGTATGTGCATCAAGCCCAAGTATCACTTTGTTGCCGATGTCATGCGGTATACACCAGAAGCGCTCTGTCGGATAGTGCTTTCCTGCACTGATACCAAGCATGTTTATCTCAAGCGGTATGTTAAGCTCCTTAAGTGCCTTGCACATCCTCGTCATCTCCCATTCGTAGACAGAATCAAGTCCCTGATAATTTATTAAATCAGGATGTGCTAAATAGCTGTACATGCCTGTTTTCATGCCCTCTATAACAGTATCCACATACTCGCGTATACGACTCTCATCATCTGTCGGTGTGCCTGTATACGGGCCTGTCTGCTCTGATTTCATAAAATGCTGGCCCATTATCATGTAATCACAGCCAAGCCTGTCAAACATAGCCTTCTGCTCCTTGAAAAACTCCGGTATGTACTCCGCCTCAAAGCCAACGTAAAGCTTTATGTCGGATGCATACTCCTTCCCAAGCTCCCTGATGGCATACACATACTCCGGTGCCTGCTCCATCGTCATCCGGATGCCCGACACATAGCCATCCTTAAAGGGGCACGGCACATGGTCTGAAAAACCAAGCTCTGCAATACCCATTCTGATAGCCGCCTCTATATATTCTCGCTCGCTGCCATATGCATGCTGGCACCTATAGGTGTGCGTATGGTAGTTTGCCTTTAAAAATCCCGTCATTACTTAAAGCTCCAAAAATCTATCTCTTATTGCTGTTCAAACAGCTATTCAAATACTACAATTAAAATTGATTTTATCACTTTTTGTACTTTATTACAATCTCATATTTTTGGGACTTTTTTCTCTATGAAATATATATGCGTTATGTTATAATCCATTGATATATGATAGTCATAATAATTCTATCCACCACACAATCATAAATGAGGGGGCAAAATACCTTTTGACCCTCATATCATTATATTTTTATATACGGAGGAAATAATGTTCAAAAAAGGAGTGGTTCCCTCCCAGGGACTGAGAATTATCATCGTCGGATGCGGCAAGGTAGGCCGTACTCTCGTTGAGCAGCTTGGCAAGGAGGGGCACGACATAACAATTGTCGACAAAAACAGGGAGAGGATTTCCCAGGTATCCAATATCTATGATGTAATGGGTATTGCAGGAAACGGTGCCAGCTACAAGATACTGCAGGAAGCTGGTATTGATGATGCCGACTTAATCATCGCAGTCACAGGCTCTGATGAGCTGAATCTGCTATGCTGTACCATTGCCACACAGGTCGGCAACTGTGCTGCTATAGCCAGAGTCAGAACGCCTGAATACAGCCAGGAGGCCAAATATCTGCGCGACAAGCTTGGTCTTGCACTCATTATCAACCCTGAGCTTGAGGCAGCTATTGAGATGGCTCATATTCTTCATCTGCCGTCCAGCCTTGAGGTAACAAACTTTGCTCACGGTCAGGCACAGCTCATCAAGTATGAGATTCCCGAGGGCAGCATCCTCGACGGAACAAAGCTCATGGATCTGGGCACCAGACACCATGCCAACATACTTATCGGTGCAGTCGAGAGAGATGATGAGGTCACTATCCCATCAGGTGATTTTGTGCTCCGCAAGGGCGACAAGCTGTCATTTGTCGGCGAACGCAGACATACAAAGGAATTTTTCAGCCACATCGGAGTCAATACACACAGCGTAAAAAATACACTGATTATCGGAGGCGGCAAAGCCGCATATTACCTGGCAAAGCAGCTCATATCACGTGGCATAAAGGTCAAAATAATCGAAAATAGCTTCGAGCGCTGTGAGGAGCTTTCCATACTGCTTCCGGATGCTGTCATCATAAACGGTGACGGAACAGAACAGGCACTCTTAAAGGAAGAGGGCATAGAGACCTGCCAGTCATTTGTACCTCTTACCGGTATAGACGAGGAAAACATCATGCTTACGCTCTATGCGAAGCAGGTTTCCAATGCAAAGGTCATAACAAAGCTTAATCGTATAACTTTTACCAATGTCATAAACAGCCTGGACCTTGGCAGTGTAATCTCGCCAAAATACATCACATCAGAAGCCATAATTGCCTATGTCCGTGCAAAGAAAAACTCTATGAACTGCAATATAGAGACTCTCTACCACATGTACGACTCAAGAGTTGAAGCAATTGAGTTCTTTGTATCAGAAAACTCAAATGTGACAGACATACCGCTTCGAGACCTAAAGCTCAAAAAGCATCTGCTCATCTGCTTCATCAACCGAAACGGCAAAATTATTATTCCTACAGGTAATGACTGCATACAAAAAAATGATACTGTCATGATTATAACAACCAATACCGGCTTTACGAATCTTCAGGATATTATGGAATAGTGGGGGAATGATATGAACACTTCAGTAATTCGATATCTTTTGGGATATATTTTAAAGCTTGAAGGCTTTTTGCTGCTTCTGCCATGTATTGTTGCCGGTATTTATTATGAAAAAAGCGGCATCTACTTTTTGATTGTTGCACTCATAAGCATAGCTATCGGTTTTATTTTTTCGGCTAAAAAACCGAGGGATTTTACCTTTTACCTGAAGGAGGGCTGTGCAACAACCGCACTGGGCTGGGTCGTACTGAGTATATTCGGCTGTCTGCCGTTTTACATATCAGGAGAGATTCCAAGCTTCACAGATGCTCTTTTTGAGACCATCTCCGGCTTCACCACGACAGGAGCGAGCATCCTGCCTGAGGTAGAATCACTCTCATATTGCATGAATTTCTGGCGCTGCTTTACGCACTGGATTGGCGGTATGGGTGTGCTTGTTTTTCTTCTGGCAATCATCCCGCTTTCAGGCGGCAGCAATATCAACCTGATGCGCGCAGAAAGCCCCGGGCCTTCAGTTGGAAAGCTCGTTCCAAAGATGAAGCATACCGCCAGGCTTTTATACATAATATACTTTGGTCTTACGACTATGGAGATTATTTTCCTGCTTTTCGGGAAAATGCCTCTTTACGATGCCATCTGTACCTCTCTTGGCACAGCCGGAACAGGAGGCTTTGGTATCAAAAACGACAGCTTTTGCGGCTACAATGTTTATCTGCAGTGGGTTGTTACCATATTTATGATACTTTTCGGTGTCAATTTCAACGCTTACTACCTGCTTTTCTTCGGTCACATCCGTGACGCACTTAAGGTGGAAGAGGTCAGATACTATTTCGGCATCATAATAGCCTCCGTTGTAGTCATAAGCGTGAATATCGCGCATATGTGTACCGGTGTGTTTGACGCAGTCACAAAGGCAGCGTTTCAGGTTGGCTCAATCATCACGACAACCGGATTTTCCAGCACCGATTTCGACAGATGGCCTGAGCTTTCAAAGACACTGCTTGTGCTTTTGATGTTCATTGGTGCATGTGCCGGAAGCACCGGCGGCGGTATCAAGGTATCTCGTATTGTCATCGCTGTAAAGACAATACTTAAGGAGTTAAATGGCTACATTCACCCAAAGAGTGTGAAAAAGCTCACCTTTGAGCACAAGCCTGTAGACCATGATGTTATCAGGTCAATAAATGTTTATTTCATGACGTATGCCGTCATTTTTGTTGTTTCAATGCTGCTTGTTTCCGTTGAAAACTATGATTTCACTACCAATTTCACGGCTGTCGCAGCTACATTTAACAATATCGGACCGGGTCTTTCTCTGGTCGGTCCGACATGCAATTTCGGCTTTTTTAATAATTTCTCCAAATATATACTGATGTTTGACATGCTTGCCGGAAGACTCGAGCTGTTTCCACTGCTCATCCTCTTCCATCCGTCAATCTGGAAGGAATTATTTATTCAAGCAGATAAAAAAGTAAAAGGGAATAGAAAGGAGAAACAAAATGTTCGCATGTAAAAATTGCGGTGGAAATGTGAAGTTTGACATCAAATCAGGCCAGTTAGCCTGTGAATACTGTCATTCACTTTTCGACCCTTACGCGTACGAGGACAAAACCTCTGACGCCGAGGTCCAGAAGGACTTCGACGCAACCATTTTCACATGCCCTCAGTGCGGAGGAGAAATCCTGAGCACAGACGATACCGCAGCAGGCTTCTGCAGCTTCTGCGGTGCATCAACTGTGCTCTACAGCCGCATGCAAAAGGAGCACAAGCCGGCTTATATCATACCATTTGCAAAGAGTAAGGATGACTGTAAGCAGGCCTACATGAGCCTCATGAAAAAGGCTATTTTCGCGCCAAAGGAGCTTAAGGATCCTAAGTTTATCGACGGATTCAGAGGTATCTACATGCCTTACTGGACATATTATGTTACCCAGAAGGCTCCTATTTCACTTCCGGCGAAAAGATCCCACCGTTCAGGAGATTACATCATTACAGACCATTACAGGCTCGAGGGAGATCTCGACGCCTACTACAAGGGACTGTCCTACGATGCATCTTCATCATTTGATGACAGCATCAGCGAAAAACTTGCGCCATATGATGTGAAGAATATGAAGCGCTTTACACCGGCATTCTTAAGTGGTTTTTACGCTGATACAGCTGATTTACCATCAACGGTTTACGCAAGTGACGCAATGGATGCTGCCTGCACAAACACAGTAAGCGAAATAAGTAAAGAGCCAGCCTTTACCGGCTTGTCAGTCGACAGTGACTCCGCTGCTCTTTCTCCTTTAAGTCTTGGCACTACTGTAAAAGAAACAGATTACTCGATGTTTCCGGTATGGTTTTTGTCATACCGCAATAAGGATCGTGTGGCATATGCCACAGTAAACGGCCAGACCGGCAAGGTTATTGCAGATCTGCCTATATCTGTCGGTAAATTCCTGCTAGGCTCACTCATTGCGGCAATTCCGGTATACATTTTATTATGTCTGCTGACGGTTCTCACTCCCGGAATGACTCTCACCATAGTCGGTGTGCTTGCTATTATCGCAAATATCTGTTACTCACAGGAGCTGACCATGATTGCTGTAAAGGAAGCCGGTACCGAGGATAAGGGCCGTATCGCAAAGGAACAGCCGGAGGCACTTGGTGCAATCAACAACCGCAGACGCCTTAAGGCTGCAAAAAAGGCCACGAAAACCATAAAGAAAAAGACAAACACATCGTTTATAGCTTACTTTATACTTTTTATATTTGTCATTCAATTTGTTCCTGCTCTGTTTGCAATCATTGCAGGTATCGGAGGCACCTTTGGCAATGCAGACGGCAGCCTGATTTTATTTGTTATTTTGACCATCATATCATTTATTTTTTCAATCAGAGCCTTCTCAAGCTTTGACCGGATGCCCGGACACAAGGGAGTTGTCGGACTCATCTTTGGCATGGTATCCATGCTTATTGGCGATGCTGTTCTTTTGTTCCAGCCGGTTCTCGATGCATGGTACTATGGCGCAGCTTTTATCATCATCGCCTCAGTGCTTATCACACTGATTAATGTCATCCGCGCATTCAACGTGCTTACAACGCGCAAGCTGCCACAGTTTGCCACACATAAGGGAGGTGATGACCGTGCATAGAAATAATTATAAAAGTCCTTTTTTGCATTGTATAAAATGCAGGTGCTCAGCTTTGTTTACATTATTTTTGCTTGTTACAATCCTTGTTTTGAGCAGCTCATCAAATGTATATGCCACTGAGACAGCCACAAATTACAATCTAAGCGGCACAAACAAGTCTACCGGCTACGAGTACATCCTTGAGGACTCTGCCAATTTCATTGACGATGCCGTAAAAGGCAAGCTCATCTCACAGATGAAAAAGACAACCGAATACTGCAACATAGCTGTTGTCACCACTACCTCACATCCTTACGGAAGCACTGAAAGCTATGCAGTCAATACATTTGAAGGCTATTTCGGAACCGGTGCAAACGGTGTCATTTTTGTAATAGACAGAGATTTAAACGAGATTTATCTGGCTTGTGAGGGAAGCACGCAGAGAACCATCCCGAACTCAAAATGTAACTCCATCTGTGACAACACTTATATATATGCCACCTCAAGTCATGATTACGACTATTTCACCTGCTGTATGGAAACAATAGACCAGGTCAACACAGTCCTCGCAGGCGGACATATATCACAGCCTCTCAGATACATTTCGAGCATCTTTATCGCTCTCGCTGCCGGCATGATTTTTTGCTTTGTATATGCATTATCCCTGTCAAAGGGCCGCAAGGCTAAGAGCAACGAGCTCATGGGTGCAGCATTTACAAAGGTAGAAATTCAAAATGCACGCGCACGCTTTATGAACCAGACAAGACACTACAGTCCACAAAGCTCAGGCTCAAGTGGCGGTCACAGCGGTGGTGGAGGTCATAGTGGCGGCAGTCACAGTGGTGGCGGTCACCACATCTAACCTCTGATTTTGATAAATACAATACCATCATCAGCCCCGGCAAATGCCGGGGTTGTTTTATTACAAAAAAACACTAACAAAATCTCAATTTATGATTGTTTTTAGTACAAATATACTATATAATATTCGTAGTATTTTGAATTGTTTTTAGAGTAGACTTATTTAGTTTTGGGGCAAAAATGATTAAACGCAGATATATGAGAACACGACAATTGAAACCCGGCATGATTATTGATCAGGTCATCAAGGATCCTACCGGCCGTAACCTGGTGGTACAGGGCTCAGCTATCGATGATTATATCATCTCTTCGCTGCTTAAGCTCGGTATAATGTCAGTATACATCCGCGAGGGAAATTCTGATCCTGACGATCCGGATGCCATACTGTCTCCAAAGGCTGCCGCCATGGTCAAACAGCTGCGTACGGACGACCGTTCCAAGGTCACCTTAAGCGACAGTGTCAGGCAGCGTGTATCAACCGGTGTCCAGTACATCTTCAACAACACTAACTCCGAGGAGCTAACACAGGCAACAAACCAGATTGCAGACTCGCTCATGGAGGCCATCAATGAAAACGATGCCATAGCTGTCGATATCAGTTCCCTCAAAACAAGCGATGAGTACACCTTCAAGCACAGTGTGGATGTGGCTACTATTTCAATGATTCTTGCCAAGCAGATGAAGCTGCCTGACAACGAAATCCACGACATAGGTGTATCCGGCCTGCTGCACGATATAGGCAAGACAATGATCCCCAATGAGATTCTAAACAAGCCGGGCAGGCTCACGGATGATGAGTTTAATATCATGAAAAAACATTCCGTGTACGGCTACAATATGCTAAAAGACCGAAAGGATTTAAACAACTCTATACTGATGGGAGTGCTGCAGCACCACGAACGCATTGACGGAACCGGATATCCACTCGGCTTTGATGCACCAAAAATCTGTCAGTTTGCAAAGATTTTGTCTGTCGCAGATGTCTATGATGCGCTTGTCACAAAGCGTCCGTACAAGGATGCCTTATCACAGCGTGATGCAGTTGAGATGCTTATGTCCATGACAAACCAGCTTGATATAGGCGTCATGCGTGCTTTCATGAGCAGTATGATTCTATATCCTGTTGATTCAATTGTACAGCTTAGCAATGGTGAAAAGGCAAGAGTTGTAAAAAACAGTGAGTACTACATTCTCCGACCAACTGTTGTCGGTGTCGATTCCGGCAGAGTATACAATCTGGGCAATGATTTGAAGTGCGCAAGTATTATTATACTTTAGACATAATGATTTGAGCCACCTTAAGAATAAAAAAGCTGATGCGTCATGCTTACATGCAGGCATCAGCTTTTTGTTCTAAGTGGTTTTATAGTTATTAATTGCTTGCAAAAATAAAAAGCCCTCAGCACTGTGTACTGAGAGCTTTTTGTTTTAGCAGTCCGTACGGGAATCGAACCCGTGTTTCCGCCGTGAGAGGGCGGCGTCTTAACCGCTTGACCAACGAACCGTATATTATAATACCATGGTCAATCGGATAATGCAAGCTTTTTTTGAAATTTTTTTAAAAATTTTTATTTGTTATTTATCTGCCTTTTTCCTTCTTTACTTTCTTTATACGTTCTCTTTTAAAGCGTTCCTTCAGACTCTCTGTAAATGTCTCGAGATACCTGTTCTCCACCTTTGGATTTCTGAAGCCCTGTGCTCGGTTAAGCGCAGATTTCTTTAAAGCACCCATTGAATCAATAACTCGGTCTGCACTGGCTCTGATACGTTTTCTCTTTCTGCGCTCCTCGACTGCCTCCGCAAGCTCCTGTGACCTCTCCTGCGACCTTTCATCTGCCGCCTTCTTACGCTCTTTAACCTCTTCCACAACCTCATCCATATAGGTGTTGAAATTGTTCTGCAGATTGACTATTGTCCTACTGAAATCTGTAAGCGCTGACACGGTGATTGCAGTGTCTACAGCTAAAAAGCCCATAAGAAGCAGTGAGAAAAACTCATACCATATAGGTGACATCCAGCCTGTGATGAACTTCGTAAATGGTGCAATGAAATATACCACTATAAGTCCTGCCACCCCAAAGCCTACAGAATATGGAAAACACACCCTGCCGTTTATATTAAGCGGCATGCTGCTGTAATCCCACCAGTATGCATGAAACAGCTTCTCAAGCGCCCATGATGTGCCATATTCTAAGACAATGCTTCCCAAAAATGCCACCAGAAATATCTGCCACCATGTAAATGTCGCATCCGTGTGAGCAGAAATAAGATCTGCTATCGCAGTGATCGCGACACCTCCGGCTCCGTAAATAGGACAGAGCGGACCATAGAGAAAGCCTCTGTTTTCCCATTTTTTTGCCCTGATGGTACAGTAGATACTCTCATATATCCAGCCCATACAGCTAAATATAATAAAATACACAAAATATCTTGATAACCACATATATAATCCTTTCTCCCCGGATAATTTATGATATACAGCAAATGACATTGATTCCCTTATGTCTGCAAATTAAAAATCACTCTCCGGATACATCTCATCTAAGTATATATCATACCATTTTGTACACTCATTTGTCCATGAGTCAGCAACTTTTTCATATTGCAGTCGCAGCTTATCGACATTTTCTTCGTTAAGCTCGCTTTCTGCTTCACATAGCTCTTCATAAACCTTTTCTGCTTCTTCAGCCGCCTTCGCCACCGGCTCCGCTGCAAGTGCAAGCTTCCACTCTAAGTACGCCTCTTCTGTTGAAAGCTGTCTGGTCTCATGTCGCTCCCTCTTTGGGACAGCCGCAAGTGCCTCGACCATCGCAGCATCCTTTGCCTGCATGAGTGCCGGCAGATTGCCATCCTTTGATGCCTTAAGCCTTGAAATATAATGGTCATAGCCAAACGGATAGTACATCACCTTGTCATTTTCAAAGACCAATATGGCATCGGCCACCTGCTTTATGAAATACCTGTCATGCGATACAAAGAGCATGGTGCCGGTATATGCCTTAAATGCCGATTCGAGTGTCTCCTTCGCCGGAATATCCATGTGATTGGTCGGCTCATCGAGTATCATTAAGTTCGGACGGCCTGTCAGAAGCTCTGCGAGCACAAGCCTGGACTTCTCACCACCTGAGAGCGAGCTGATACGCTTTGAGGCATTTGCCCCTCCAAACAGATACATGCCAAGCGTCTTTCTTAAATCCTTCTCCAGAAGTGCCGGAAAAAGCTCGTGAAAATGGTCTCGCACAGTCTTTTCGCTGTCGATAAGTGCCGACTGCTGGTCAAAATAGCCCACCAGCAGATTGTTGCCAAGCTGGCTTGTGCCCTTTATTGGTGGAATAAGCCCTGCCACAGTCTTTAGAAATGTTGATTTTCCTATGCCGTTGTCACCGATTACGGCAATCTTCTGACCACGCCTTATACGAAGCGACAGCTCAAGCAGTGCCCTGCCGTCGTAGCCAATTTTTAATTCCTTCGCCTCGTAAACCCATTTACCGCCCGGAAACTGTGGCTCGATATTGCCTGTAAAAATATAAGCTTCGTCTTCAACCGGCTTTTCTATCAGCTTCATGCGTGCCAGCATGGTCTTTCTAGAGCGTGCAAACGCAGCTTTCTTAGGCTTATGCTTGAATTTGTCGATAAGCTCATTATTGTGCGCAATCTCCGCCTGCTGGCGCTCGTAGGCTTTGCGCTGTATCTGCAGATTTTTAAGCTTCTGCTGCCTGTACTGAGTGTAGTTGCCGGCATATCTGTGCAGACTGCCATTTTCAAGCTCATAAACACCAGTCGCAACTGCATCAAGAAACGCCCTGTCATGGGACACAATGACAACAACCTTTGGATAGTTAATCAGATAATCCTCCAGCCACTCGACAGTTTTCATATCAAGATGATTCGTCGGCTCATCAAGAAGCAGCAAATCCGGCTTTTCAAGCAGCAGCTTTATAAGTGAAATCTTGGTCTGTTCACCTCCAGAAAAACTGCCGAGTGTACGGCTTTTTTCTTCTTTTTCAAAGCCAAAGCCTGTAAACAGCCTGTCGTACTCCATCTCGTAGTCAAACCGCTCTTTGGAATATGTATCCCTGTCCGGACAGCTCTCAAGAAGTATTTCCTCGATTGTCTTGTCCTGATTGGAGGAATCAACCTGACGGAGCATTCCGATTGTGATATTTCGCGAGGTTACGATTCCAAGACTATTTTTGCAGGCAGTCTCTTTGCCATGCGCTCCTGACGACATACCGCGACGGTCATCGCGGTCAAGCTGCAGCTCCCCCGCAAGAAGCCGAAGCAATGTGGTCTTTCCTGCTCCGTTTTTGCCGACAACAGCTATTTTTTCTTTTTCCTTTATATAAAAATCAACATGGGACAGAATCGTCTGACCACCTACCGAAACTGTCCCATCCTTAATCTGGTATAACATATCTAATTAATATCCTTCAAGCTGTCCAAAAGTTCGAGATCCGACTGTAAAACCCTGATATTGGACGTAACCGGCTCCTGACCCGGCTTTGTAACTGTGATTTCAATAACAGAGTCTGCCGGAATGCCGCTGCCGAATGCATACTGTAAAAAGGATACAAACTTTGGGTGGTTTGCCGTAAATGTATTTTTTGCTTTCATCATTTTCATTATGCTTGCTGGGTTCATGTATTTTCTCCAATCTTATCTATATGATATCTCTTTTGACGCACATATCTTTACGTTCGTTATATTATACCATGAGCCAATTCTATAATCTATCATTTTAGAATTATTTAATTTCTTACGATTCCTCACAATAATTAAAGCGTACACTATATCATATAGCATACGCTCTATTATTTAATCACTTACGTTATGTATTATAATCTCACAACCACTATTCTTTATCTTTAATGTATTTAATTATTATAGATGCTATAGTTGATATTATCATAAATCCAGTAGCCATCTCTATACTATACTTATATGATATTACTAATGTTATTGAATCAAGAATTAAAATAATAATGGATCTAACAGCCCTTCCTCTATGATATTCTTTAATCGCATTTTTATCATCTACGTTATACTCATAAAAATATCTATTTATGGATATTCCTATAATATTGATTCTAAAACCATGTAATATCACTTTAGTTATGCAAAAAATCCATAATAATACAAAAAACTGCTGAAGTGTTATAACTATCATTACTATCTACTTCCCATCTCTGCTACCTGTGCATTCAATACAATCATGCTCGGACTATCTCCTCTATTAGATTTATAAGATGCATTATTTATACTATATGACATTCTACCAGTAATTTTGTCATAAGTAATAGTATATCTTTTAGTAATATATGCATCGGTAAATATATTTTTACCGTTAATTACCGGCGCATATCTAACCTTTTGTGTAGAAAAACATACTTCCCCAGTTATCATATCTACAATAGCCCCTTCTACAATTACAGTTCCAAAGGCTTTTACGAATCGATAATAAATATTTTCTCATAAGTCCATCCTTCCTTTCACATGCGCTTTCAGATTATAATACATACTAAGTATAATATAATTGTGTAAAACCTAAATTAATTTCCCTACAAGAATATGTAAATTATAGATATTTTCTGTGTATCTGTCACGATTAATGTCTAAGTCGATTTAATCATCAATCATACACCGCTCTGCCATTCAACAGCCTTTAATTATTATAATGCTCTGCCTGCGCTCAAACGACATCTTATTGAAATTACCTACAATATCATTTATATGCACTGCATCGTTATTGTACTGTTCTCCTGCTTTGACAAAATTATCATAATCCGGCAGGATATTTGACTGGATATATTCTGCAAGTTCTGCTGCATTCTTTTGCTGATATACTGCATAGGTGCCACAATATTTCCTAAATAAAAAATATGCTGTACCTCATATTTCAATATACTAAAAAACAGATGACCCACATAACATATATGTAAGCCATCTGCTCTGATGCTAAAACTAATTAAATTGTTTACTCCTTCACGCCTCCAAGTGTGACACCGGCAATAATATATTTTGATAAGAGGAGATATACAACAATAATAGGCACGATAGCTACTGTTATCATCATATAGATTTTTCCCATATCGAAATTCATATAGTCCGCTCCTCGAAGTGTGGCAATCAAAATTGGTACTGTCATCTTGTTCTTTGACTGGATGATCAGGGCCGGTGTGAAGTAGTTGTTCCATGAACCTACAAATGTGAAAATTGCCTGTACTGCAATTGCAGGTTTCATGATTGGCAATACTATATGGTTGAAATTGTAAAAATATCAGATTCATGTCATAATAATAGAAAGATGACATAAATCTAATATTTTGTTGCAAAGGAGAACCTTTATGGCACTTTCAAAAGAATGGTATGACGCAGAATTTGTTGACAGCGAGAGCGAATCACTGCATCGTGCTCCAAGTATTGAATATAGTTTTTATAACGCAGTCAAAACCGGGGATATGGAATATGTAATAAAAAACTGCAAAGAAGATGCATTTATACACCTTGACGGAACAGGTGTATTGTCCAGAAATACTTTACAGAATATCAAATATCACTTTGTTGTCACAACCGCCATGATCACAAGATACTGTATTGATGGAGGACTCGAGCCTGAGCAGGCATACCGTCTGAGTGACTTCTATATACTTAAGATGGACAGCTGCTCCACCGTACGCCAGGTTGCTGACCTGCATCACGAGATGGCAAAGGATTTCACAGGTAAGATGGTGCTGCAGAAGAAATCGTCTATCCTCTCAAAGCCTGTTACCCAGTGTGTTGACTATATATACAGCAACATAAAAGAGCGTATCACAATAGCTGATCTGGCTGCATACACAGGGCTTTCCGAGAGCTATCTTTCAAGGGTATTCAAGCAGAATCTCGGTGTTTCGATAAGTGATTATATAAGGGAAAAGAAAATAGAAAAAGCGACTCACCTGCTCAAATACTCAGATAAGCCGATTATAGATATAGCCAACTACCTGTCATTTTCATCACAGAGCCACTTTATCCAGATATTCGAGGGTTTTACGGGGCTTACACCAAAGAAATATCGCGACAGGTACTACAAATCCATGTGGTAGCCTGATGCCAAAAGCCTTGTACTACGCACAAAAAATTCCCACGCAAACATGCGTGGGAATTTTATTTAGCTGATACCCAATGATACGATATCAAACGCTATTAATTTTATAAACTATCACTCTATGTATATCTCAACCGTATGACATTTGTCTGTAGAAAGCATTTCAATAGCATGCTTTGGAATACGCACGCTGTTTCCTGTAACATTTTCCACTTTTACATCATCACAGAGTGCTCTTTTGACGTGCGCATCCCCAGGTTCGAGCTTATCAGGATTGTGAACTAAAATATCAAATCCATGACCTGCAAATTCTAACGAAACTTTTGCATCACCTTTTTCGTTATACTGCTGTGGCATGAGTACAGGCTCAATAACAAGATCTCCAAGCTCTCCATGGACTCCGTATACAGATGTTATCATAGTAAGCATATACCAGCTTGCGGCACCTGTAAGGTATGAATACAGACCTCTTCCATCATTATCAAAATACTCCGGTACTCCCGGATACATCCTGCTTCTGTCAAAGTCCATCGCAGTATCAAGAAGCGTCTTTAATACCTTGTAACCCTCTTTTATAAAGCCCTGTTTATATAGCGCATTGGCATACATTACAGCCATATGTGAGAATACAGCACCATTTTCTTTTTCACCATATGCAAATCCAAACATTCTTCCAAGATCAAACTTTTCTTCCTTAAAATCAGTGTTTAGTCTGTAGCCACCGGCTTTTTGATCAAACAGATATTTGTCTGCGCTATTACAGATTGCCTTGATCTGTTCTTTTTTTGCGGTTCCACTCATGATGGCAAATACCTGTCCTGTAAGCATCATGCGTACATCTCCACTCTCACATCGTTCCACCGGTCTGCCGTTATTGTCATAATATCCGTTGAACCAACCTCCATCCGTGCCATCTGATATCCATTCGTTTTCGCGGATGTTTTTCATCATCCACTCAGCCTTATGCTCCAGGTTTTCGCAAATCGCAGCTATTGGGACAAGAGCAGTGCCTCCGCTTGTGCAGTTCTCACATGCCTTTGCATAGCTCATGAGAAGCTCCTGCTTTTTGTCAGGGCAGTTGTAAAGTATTTCGTCATCAGCAAGCAGCAGCTTAAGCTCATCTAACACCTCAATCCTGTTTATTCCGCTTATTTTTTCCACATTTCTTAAACACTTTGCTATATCAAGCAGATTTCCGGCATATGCACATGTAAATGCAACACTTTCGCCTTTGTCCCATGCCATATCGAGCGCATCGTTCCAGTCTGCACCGTGCAGCTTCATCTCGTTGTGCTCCCCAACATCATAGAAAGCGCACAGATTTTGGATCAGAATATGCTCTAAAACCGTTCCAAAATATATCTGACCGCCTGCCGTCTTTTGTTTGTTACCATATGTAGTATTCCATGCTTCATCATGGCTTGTGCCTCTCATGGACTGGTAATCCTTAAAGTACGTCGTATGCTCAAAAAGTACATCTGTATCACCGGTCTGGTCAATATAAAGCTTTGTGGTTACAAATGGCCAGAATGCGTGATCCATCCATACACGTGTGATGTTATTTCTGTCAGCAATAAACTCGCCAGGCTCGTTTCCTATAATAGTCGCATTGGTTCCATCAATTCTCACACCGCCATAATTGTTTACAATCATTCTGCGGACATCCGAAGGTTCCATCAGTAAAAGTGCAAGACAGTCCTGCCATAGATCTCTCCAGCCTCTTCCACCTTTTCCATAATCATGATGTGGAAGGAATGAACAGCCGTATATTCTTCGCAAGATAGGTTGAAAACATATCCATTTAAGATAATTGTCCTCCTTGGCATTTCCTGTCTCAAAATCAATATTTACCTTGTCTATCCAGTGTTTCTTGACGGTGTTTAGTTCTTCTTTTACTTCAAGTACACTGCGGTACCGTCCGGTAATGGCATTTATGTCATTTTCTTTTTCCGTAAGACCTGCAAGCATGATATAGCTTACCGTCTCCAGCGGTTTTATAATACGGTTTGCAAATTTTATTGCTCCGACTGCTTCTTTTCCCTGAAATTTTTCTCCGGCCTTTGCACCTGCTTTTTCAGTTCTGACTGCCTCAGGAATAAGGAAAGAGCCTCCCTCTCCTATAAACTGCTCAACGGTAGGATAGAAACTCTCAGGACTTTCTCCGTTTCCGGATGAACCATATACGAAGTAGCTTATATCATTTTTCCGGTGTCCACGCTCATCAAATGAGAGGACAGGTGTAACCTCAATACCGTATTGTGTGGTTTCTATTCTGTGCAAAAGTGATGTCACATGCCTGTGATCCCTGATATTGTCAGCACTTCTGCCATAGATTGGGATTGCCCCGATTGGGACTATCTCCATAGCCTCATCTGTCTTGTTAATGATCTCCACAAGCATGACTTCCATGCTTCCATCAAGTGTGACAAATGATGTCGTGTCGGCCTCTAACCCATATATCTTTGAAGCACGGTGCAGCTTCTGCCACATTAAACCTGCCTCAAGCTCACTTTCATCCTGATTACCTGTAAATCTGTCGGCCTCCTGCTGTGCAGATGATCCGCATACTGACCAGAAGCCCTTCCCAACAATCCGACACCAGAAATTTCTGGTGCCTTTATTGTTGTGAAGATTTTCTATACTAACAGGTTCCAGAAGAAAGGTATTCTGGCTTGTTTTACTGTCTCCGCCGAGAGTTGGTGTAATGCTTGATTTAAGCCCTTTTTCCCCTGCAAGTGGCAGATACAGTCCACTGTAGTTTTCGGGATTTTTGATCCTGAAGGTTCCGTATTTGTCTATAAAATCTATATTTTTCATATTTTCAATCAATCCTCTATACAATTACAAATCAAATTTTCACACACCATATACAATCCTATAGCAGTCATTATCCCACCTACGGAAAATTTACATGGTAAGCTCAATCTCTGTCTGCTCGCTAAGAAGCTCTTTTGGAATATAGTCTCCCTCAACCGCATGTCCGTTTACAAAAAGGCTCTTGCATCCGCTCTCAACATGATCAGGATTTTTTACAACTATATGAAGATGGCATCCCCTGAAATCCTTCTCTATCTCGAATCCATCCCAGGCTTTTGGAATAGACGGAGCAATATGAAGTCCATAGAAATCAGGACGCATACCAAGTATTCCCTCTACACATCCAACCATGACTGTTGAAGCAGTTCCTGTGAGCCAGTGTACATGTGAACGTCCAAAGTTTGGACTTGCATTTCCTTCAGTAAACTGTCCATAGCAGTACGGCTCAAGTCTTCTTATCTCTGCTCTGTCATTCTGTGCGGCAGGAGCATTTTCAATAAAATACTTAAAAGCTCTGTCTCCATGTCCTTTAAGTGCCTCAGCAAGAATTATCCAACCCTGTGACTGTGAGAATATTCCTGCATTCTCTTTAGTTCCCGCATTGTATATCACTGCGAGTGCTCCGTCGAATGCGTGTGCATGATATGGAGGATCCATAAGAATGGCGCCATACTCAGTATTGAGTCTTTCATATACCATTTCAAGAGCCTTATCAGCCTGCTCATCACTTGCAAATCCACTTATAACAGCCCAGCTCTGTGGGTTGAGCCACATATTTGCCTCAGGATCATCACGCTTTCCGATAACCTGTCCATCCCCTGTAAATCCACGGATAAATCTGTCCTCGTTCCAGCAAAGCTCCTGAATGATCTTTCCGAGTTTTTCCTGGCTCTCATCAAGATATGCGATATATTCATCATCTTTCTTATAGGCTGCAAACTCTTTTAATATAGTCATTGCATAATAGAACTGAAGTGCTACGAAGGTTGACTCTCCATCTGCACCAAGCCTCAGGCAGTCATTCCAGTCTGCGTAAAGTCCTGCAGGCATTCCATGTTTTCCGAGATGGTTCATCGAAAAATCAATTGCTCTCTTTAAATGCTCGTAAACCGTTCCCTCATCCTTGTTGGCGAATGGAATGACTTCATCTATAAATGCTACATTTCCTGTCTCTGATACATATTTGTATACAGTTGGGAAAAGCCATAATGCATCATCAGCTCTGTAAGCCGGGTGTCCTGTCTCCTGTACATAGGAAGCGTCGTCAGGAGTATCCTCATGTCCCGGATTGTGTGTAAACTTGACAAGCGGAAGTCCTCCACCGTTATCAACCTGTGCTGAGAGCATGAATCTGATCTTTTCAACAGCCATCTCAGGTGCAAGGTGTATAACACCCTGAATATCCTGGACTGTATCACGGTATCCGTATCCGTTTCTGAGTCCACAGTATGTAAATGATGCAGCTCTTGACCAGATAAATGTCATGAAACAGTTATATGCGTTCCATGTATTGATCATTGTGTTGAACTCATCACTTGGTGTATTAATCTGGAAATGTGATAACTGTCCATGCCAGTATGCGATAAGCTCCTCAAGTTCTTTGTCGCAGACAGCTTTTGTATCCGTGTAAGAAGCAACAATCTTTCCTGCTGTCTCATTATCTATCATTCCAACTAAGAATGCTATTGTCTTTGTCTCGCCCGGTGCCAGCTCCAATACTGTTGTGATTGCTCCACAGCTATTCTCGTTGTAGTTGCCGTGGTTGTTAAGCTTTCCGCTCTCCACTCCGACAGGATTGCCATATCTGTGATATTCTCCGAGAAATTCTCCCCTGTCACCGCACCAGCTGTCAACAGGTGCTCCTGCTAGTCCGATAAATCTGTTTACCACATCCTTGTTGTCAATTTCCTTGCCATCCTCGATGCGGTCAAGATTGGCATGGATCATCTGGCGCACTCTGTTCTCCACAAATACCGTCTTTGTAATATACTGTGAATACTGCAGATTCACCTGATCCTGCTCATAGTTGCTGTTGTTTGTAAACTCAGCGTAGCCTGTAATATTAAGGCTTCTTGCCTTATCAGAATTATTCGTCACGCTCAAATTCCACACTTCGTATGTCTTGTTCAGCGGAACATAGTATCTTACTTCTGAATGAATACCGCTGTAATCGGCCATCATCTTTGTGTATGCTGTTCCATGATGACACTCACTCTTGTATTCATTCAAATCCTTTCCTACAGGCTGCCACGAAGCTGACCAGTAATCCTTGCTGCCGTTGTCTCTGATATAAATATATCTGCCAGGCTCATCGAACTGATTAAACACATATCTCAAAAGCCTTCCGTTTGCACCTGACTTTGCAAAGCTGTATCCACCTGCATTATTGGAAACAATTGCTCCATATTCCGGCGATCCAAGATAGTTTACCCATGGTGCCGGTGTGTCAGGTCTTGTAATAACATATTCTTTTTTTGATTCATCAAAATATCCGTATTTCATATTCATTACTCCATTCTCTACTTAATTATGTGATCTACGGTTATAACTGCCTCCAACGTATATTCAGCAGTGATCCATTTTCGTAATATAATATACATTTTTGCAGCAGTGTATTATACAAAATTATTTCTTAAAATATCAGATTCATGACATAACTAAACTTATCTCATAATATAAGTGCAACTTCCTTTACCGGGACGTTTAACATCTTCATCGTAGCTATCCTTCTGGTATACACGGACATAATCGATCACATATGGATTATTCTCAAAGCTTGTCTCATCGTTTGGATTTCCAACCCAGCTTCCACCAACAGCAAGATTTAAGATAATGTAAATGCAGGAAGGTATCCATGTCCCTTTGGAACCTTTGCACGGCATTCAAATCGTCCATATATGAAGGTCTGCTTATTCTGTGTTGAAACTCTTCCTGATGTATAGGAAGCTGCTTCTTTTGTTGAGCCGGTATCACCATCAGTAACTTTTTTGACCGGATTTATTATTAATTTTCCTGTAATTTCCGCAATTCCCTCGGTGTCATGCCAAACTGCGCCTTAAACATCCGGCTGAACACCTTATAATTCGTAAATCCATTGTGCTCCAGTATGTCTGTGATGGAATCCTCAGTTGCCAGAAGCTCCTCATGTATGTGATTGATTCTTACCTGATTGACATACTCAAGAAATGTAACTCCCATGCATTTTTTGAACATACGGCAGAAATAATCCTGATTGAGTGAGGCTATGTCTGCCGCCTCCTTTAATGCTATTGGCTCCTGATAGTTTTTCGCTACATATCTGAGGACATCCTTAAGGCGCGCTATCTGTCTGGATTCTTTTCCCGCATTCACCTCTTTGTACGAATAATTTGTAAACAAAATATATAAGAATTCGTTCACTTTTGCCATAAGCCGAAGCTCATAGCCCTTGCCCTTTTTTCGGTATATATGCGCTATCGACTTAAGAAGAGACTTCATCTGCTCATATTTTCTGCTGCCATGCTCGGTCTCATAGCACTCTCTAAACCTTATATGTCTGTAATCGTCTATGTAGCTGTCCAGATATACATACGGTATCTGCACCAGAAGCACCCTGACTCTTTCATAGCTTTGCGTGCCATGTATCTTATTTGAGTTTATGACAAAAAATTCATTTTCTTGCAATGTATATTCATTTTCACCGCAGACAACCTGCAGTGAGCCGGAAACTACATAGATTATCTCTATATGGTCATGCCAATGCCTCGGTGAAAACTGCCTGTAGTCCTCGTATCTGTCGCAGTAGATTGGAAGATGTGGTATTGATCTGACGTTTTCGTGTGTGTATTGCTGCATAATTTTCTCCCTGACTTACTAAATCAAACTTCGTATTTAATGCTATATTAGCCTGAGCCTATCCAATTATTCCGAAGAAAACAATATTCATAGTTTGAAATTCTACCTTCAAAATATACTCCTCTCACGCAAAAAGTCAATATCGACCTAAAATAATGTCAGTATCACAATTGTATATATCGCTTTTATAATTTACAATCATCTTGTACGAAAAGAACAAGCTCCCGACATATTAATGTATGGGAAGCTCTTTAAATAATAAAAATATAAGAAAGGTAATCTGTTATGAACAAATGGTCACGATTCAAATTCACTCCTAATCTTCCACTTGGGGTAAATGGTGAAAGAGTTACAGGAAGCAAGGCTCACATAGAGCTTTCAAAGGAAGCTGCCAAGGAAGGCATGGTACTTCTCAAAAACGAAAACAACGTACTCCCTCTTGCAGCGGGTTCTAAGGTAGCCCTGTTTGGAAAGGGTACTTTCGACTATGTAAAGGGCGGTGGCGGAAGCGGTGATGTAACCGTTGCATATATCCGCAATCTCTACGAAGGACTTAAGCTTCAAAAAGAGAAAATAAGCATATTTGAGGAGCTGTGCGATTACTACCGCAACGACATTAAAAAGCAGTATGCAGCCGGTGCTGTACCCGGCATGACTATAGAGCCGGATGTACCGGCTGGGCTTTTAAGCAAGGCTCAGGCATATACCGACACTGCTATCATCTCAATCTGCCGCTACTCCGGAGAAGGCTGGGACAGAAAGAGTGTTATTGACCCAAACAACAAGGCTCTCTGGGACTACGAACGCGAAATGACCGAAAAGTCGGCAGAGCTTTTTAAGGATGGTGATTTCTGTCTCTCCGTAAAAGAAAAGGAGATGATTGACACTGTAAAAGCCAGTTTCAAAAATGTAATCGTGATTTTAAATGTCGGCGGAATGGTTGATACATCTTGGTTTGCTTATGATGATCAGATTCAATCAGCACTGCTTGCCTTACAGGGTGGTATTGAAGGCGGGCTTGCTGCCGCTGAGCTTCTCGTAGGAGATGGCAATCCTTCCGGAAAAACTGTCGATACATTTGCCAAATCACTCGACGACTATCCGTCTACTTACAATTTCCACGAGTCAAGAGACTATGTGGACTATACCGATGATATATATGTCGGATACCGCTATTTCGAGACAATTCCGGGAGCTGCCGAGAAGGTTGTATACCCATTTGGCTATGGACTCTCATACACCACATTTGATGTGGAGACTGTTTCTTCCGGCGTTGTGAATTCCAACTGTACGTCTGAGGCCAATAAGCTCTACGCAAAAGTCCGTGTGACAAATACAGGTAAATTCTCCGGAAAAGAGGTTGTTCAGGTATACATTGCTAAACCACAAGGAAAGCTTGGCAAGCCTGCAAAGGAGCTCGCAGCCTTTGAAAAGACAAGAGAACTGCAGCCGGGTGAATCACAGCTTATGATCCTCACATGGGAAATAAACGATATGGCGTCATATGATGACCTTGGAAAGGTTAAAAAATCTGCATATGTACTTGAAGCCGGTTCATATGATATATACGTTGGAACGAGCGTCCGTGACGTGACAAAAGCTGATTACTCATATATATTAAATCATGATGTAATTACCGAGCAGCTTTCAGCAAAGCTGGTTCCTACAAGTCTGCCAAAGAGAATGCTCGCTGACGGAAGCTATGAAGCTCTGCCTCAAAGTGAGCCTGTTGACACCGACTACTCAGCTATTGGCAACATTGACCCTTCCCTGACAGAGGGTGTTGCTCCCGGTCAGAGAGCCATCCCATACTTCCGCTTTGCCGATGGCATGGCTAAAAACGGCAGTCACGACATCATGGATGTTGTGGAAGGACGTATCACGCTTGATGAATTTGTATCAGAGCTTTCCATCGATGATCTCATTCATCTGCTCGGCGGACAGCCAAATACCGGTGTTGCAAATACCTTCGGTATCGGAAATATGCCTGAATACGGTATTCCTTCTGTCATGACAGCAGATGGTCCTGCAGGAGTGCGCATAGCACCTGAGGTCGGTATATGCACCACTGCGTTTCCATGCTCCACACTGCTCGCATGCACATGGAACCCGGATGTTTTAGAGGCTGTAGGACGCGCCGGCGGTGAAGAATTAAAGGAAAACAACCTTGCACTGTGGCTCACCCCTGCCATCTGTATTCACAGAAGTCCTCTCTGCGGACGTAACTTCGAGTACTACTCAGAGGATCCATTCGTCACAGGAAAGCTCGCAGGTGCCATGGTACGCGGAATCCAGTCAAACAATGTCGGTGCCACACTCAAGCACTTTGCCTTGAACAACAAGGAAACCAACCGCAAAAACAGCGATTCACGCGTTTCAGAAAGAGCTGCCAGAGAAATCTATCTGAAGGCATTTGAGATGATTGTAAAGAATAATAATCCATGGGCTATTATGTCCTCTTACAATATGATAAACGGCTACAGAGCCTCTGAAAGCGAGGATCTTTTGACAGGAATACTGCGTGATGAATGGGGCTATGAAGGAATGGTCACAACCGACTGGTGGACCTGTGGCGAGCATTACAAAGAGACAAAAGCTGGAAATGATCTTAAGATGGGAAATGGATATCCTGATCGTGTAAAGAAGGCTTATGATAAGGGTGCCATCTCTCGTAGTGAGATGGAAACCTCTGTAAAACGTATATTAGGATTAATATTAAAGCTTGATTAAATTTTACTCCGCTTTATGTAAACCTACCCGGTTCATAATACCCGATACTTATTATACAAAAACAAAAAACGGACATGCAAAACTGCCATGTCCGTTTTTGTATTTGTTTTTGTATTTGTATATCTCAATCATTAATTCTGTATTTTAGCATATTCCTCAATTTTACATACATGCTCTTTTGTTTTTTCATCATAGTTGATTGCCACAAGCAGGATGTTTCCCGTATATTGCAATAATGAATTCGGATACTGTCTCTCACGAATCTGCTGCATGGCTGTATCCGCATTCTTATTCCATTTCAGCTCCACAACAAGCGCCGGATAATCATTTATATACTCAGGCTTCGGAATATAAACAAAATCAGCAAAGCCACGCCCTGTCGGTAATTCCCTGACCGGCTTAAAATAATAGTTCATTGTTCCAAGATAAGCAATGGCCAACACACTGCTAAGGGAATTCTCGTCATTATATTGAATCACCGAGGTATACTCCATATGAATCTGCTCAATTTTTGCTGCCACAGTATTTACATCTTTGTTTATTGTTGCATTAAACAAATCTATTGACTGTCTCTCAAACTGTATGATTTCATCCCATTTGTTTTCCTCAACCGCATCCATAAGCTCATTGCGAAGCTCTTCATTCGGAATATATGCCATCTGATTTTTCTGATTAAAAGCCAGATATCCAAGATGTATAAGCAATGTCAGCACATCATCTTTGTTTTTAAATGATACCATATCATTCTGAAACGTGGTTGTTCTAACTTTTATCTCATTTCCTGAAATCATTGAAATAATAGCGGCTCTTAATCCATCAAAATCCATGTCAATAAGCGGAATCAGCGATTCATATGTGCCGGTCTGTGACCAATAGCTTTGGAAGCTGCCCCTCATCATCACGCTCACTACCGCTTTTGGATTATACACATGTTTACCCGAAAGCATATAGCCATCATACCAGTTTTTTACTGCTTCATAATCCCTGTCATACTTTTTGCATAACTGCTTAACCTCATCATCTGTAAAGCCAATATATGATGCAAGCGCTCCTGCATCAAGCATTGTAAACTCTTCAAAATTGTTAAGTGCTGACTGAGTTTTTAGCTTTTTAATAGGAAGTATGCCGGTAAGATAAGCTAACGCAATATACTTTGTCGGCTCTGTCCCTTTAAACATTCCTCTGAGGAAATTAATATATTCTTCCTGCAGTTCCTTATTATCAGCCTCATCTCTTATCAACACATCCCACTCATCTATTATGATAACAAAGGTATTTCCTGTGGCTGCGTTTATATAAGACATGGCTCCATAGGCTGTTTTAACAGTGTCCGGTATCACATCACCATATGCTATTATAAGCTCATCAAGAATACCGTTATTGATGTATTTCACAGTGTTTTGCACTTCGCCCGCATCCATCATGCACCACTGGACATCAATATGAATAACATCATATTTATTAAGGTTTGTCTCAAAGGAATCAAGCCTGCCTACCTTTAGAGTGGAAAACATATCAAAGGAATCACATCCTCTGCTATAATAAGCAGCAAGCATATTCGCCGTGATGGACTTTCCAAAGCGCCTCGGTCTGCTATTGCATATGCATGCCATATCAGAACCTATAACCTTATTGGTGTATGCCAAAAGCATAGTTTTATCCACATATATTTCCGATTTCAATGTCTTTTGAAAAGCTTTATTTCCCGGATTTAAAAATCTTCCCATGAATTTTCCTACCTTAATGAAATAATTTAACAACCTATACTACATGTTAAGTATAGCAGTTTTTAATCAACTTCACCATATCAACTTTGAATTATATACAATTTAAACTATTACTTTCCATAAATATTGTACTCAGGCACATCCACGCCATCTGTTCCGGCATAGTATGACATCTCCACCTCGTTGAGTCCTTTTTTCTTGTCAAGAATCACATTGTACTGGGATGAATATATAACATCTCCATTTTTATTAAATCTGTATTCAATATTCACTCCATCTTTGCCTTTTAATGCCTTTCTCGGAATCTTTGCAAGGAAGATACGCTCACTGTCGGAAATCTTCTTCACCTCGACTGCATCCACCCATTTGAAAAATACCGGTGCAGCCACTCTTGTATCATCCATGCTATAACTGTCGTAATCATAGTTGGCTGTGTCATCATCTTCTGTATCCTTTAACACATGATAGCCCATCTGTATGCTGTCCACGCCATCAAGACCGGTATCATTGTTGTTATAGCTGCCCGAATCGTAAGGCGAATATACATATAAAAGGATAAGCTGTGAGCTCTTTACCTCATCTATGCTATCCCTGAATAAATGTGCAGCCTTTATATGAGATACATTGAGCTGTCTTAAGCTGTCATTTGTCTCACCTGTCAGCTGTCTTGCATACATGGTGACCATACCCTTATTTTCCATAAAGTCCGCATCTGCCGCAAGCGCCGGGGATGCATCCGTGGAAAGTGACATCAGATATTTGTAGTCTGTATCCTCCATACATACTGTATTGTACCTTGCAACCAGATAATCAGGCCTTGCAAATGCAAGCACAAGATAACATACCCCGATTACTATTATTCCGTACCGAAATAGCGAAAAAGCAGGCTTACATATAGATAAAATCACTCCGAGCATAAACAGTGCTATCACTCCAAGTGCCCAGAACACACAAAGCCTGGTGGCTGTCAGCCCGTACTCTGACACATACAGTCCCATACGGTATGCACTTGATGCAATCATGATATATGTGCATAAAGTTATTAAAATTAAAAATGCATTTAATATTTTATTTCTTCTGAACAATCCACTTCCGAGCAATACGATAATCACATTAAGTATACACACGAAAAGCAGCTGGAAAAAGCCTTCTCTCGCGTACCTGGCGTAGGTATAGCCGCTTGGAAGCTGCATAAGTCCCCCGAACAGATACACAATCTGTATAAAACAGAAAAATACATATACCACTGATATAGTTGCAGCTACAGTGATACCGATTGCAGCCGGAAATGCCGGAGTCTCAACCGGTGCATCCGATATACGCTTCTTGCTCAGATACTTTATACCGCAGTACGATGAGAAAAGCGCAAATACAAAAAGAAATACAACCTTGCTCACTGTAAAGAAATTGATATCAGCAAATATTTTCTTTATTACTGAGGCAAAAACCGCATCCGCAGAGCACAGCAGCACCACTATCAGCACAACCAGAGGAAAGGCAATTGCTATTCCGATAAACACATAAAGCATTCTGTGTTTTTTCACATGCCGCTCTCCGGCAGTTGCATTTGCACTGTCACCGACCATACTGTCACTGCCCATATTGTCACTATCCATGCGCTCATTTCTCATATAGTCGGCAATATCCATAAACGGCTCAGCTATACACCCAATCGCTCCAAACACCGCCTGAAATGCCGCAGTGATATACTTTATGAGCCCCCATTGTCTGTCATTGCAGAAATTGTGAAGCAGCATAAAAACAAGAAACACAAGTATCCAGCAAAAATTAAATCCTTGTATAATTTTATTACCGGTCAAGCCTGACGAAAGGCCTGTGAGTATCATCATCACACTGTACCATACAGTGAGCGGCTTTGCCTCTATATGAAGTATCTTCATACAATACAGGCTGTATACTCCTGTGACGATTGCAAACAACGTAACAAGTATTCCACCTGTATTCTCATACAGGAAAATGGTGTACAGCAGCGCATATATTATCGTAGGTATACATAGCCTGCCAAAGAAATCCGCATTTCTCCTGCTTTGCTCACGCCGTCTTTGCTCCGCTTCCTGCTGCATCTTCTGCAGTTCGATACCCGACATCCCCATATGTGGCTGTGAAGTCTGTGGCGTGCTCTGTGAAAACTGTTGGGGATTCGTGCCCCCGATATTATTATTGTCCATAGCTACCTCCTTACTATCTATGTGGTTATTTTCTCATATTTTTCACTTACCGGCAAGCTAATTGTACTACACAGTTTTCAGTTTTGCAATAACTTTTTATCGTATCTCGATAAATTAGTTGTAATCGTTATAAATATCACATTAAAAATGAGGAAATAGTAACCTGAGACGCGTAAAAAAAGTTGTTTGAAAATGTTAAGGATTACTGATAAAACCCAAAATCGCAGATACCATATTATGATATCTGCGACTATACTTATCTTATTTTCTCCTAAAGACACTCCAATGGATATTGACTTAATGCATTCATAGAGTTTTATTTTAAACTACTGCTGCACATTAAACGCTTTAATTCCCGGATAAACTGCGCTCTTTCCCAGTTCCTCTTCAATTCTTAAAAGCTGGTTATACTTTGCAACACGCTCTGAGCGCGAAGGTGCACCTGTCTTTATCTGGCATGTGTTGAGTGCCACCGCAAGGTCTGCAATTGTTGTGTCGGCAGTCTCACCTGAGCGGTGTGAGCTGATTGCTGTATAGCCTGCCTTGTGTGCCATCTTGATAGCCTCAAGAGTCTCTGATACTGAACCGATCTGGTTTAATTTAATCAGGATTGCATTTCCTGCTCCAAGGCTTATTCCCTTTGCAAGTCTCTCAGTGTTTGTTACGAACAGGTCATCTCCCACAAGCTGTACCCTATCGCCCAGACGCGCAGTAAGCTTCTGCCAGCCTTCCCAGTCCTCCTCATCAAGACCATCCTCGATTGATATAATAGGATATTTGTCACAAAGCTTTGCCCAGTGCTCTATAAGCTCCTCTGAGGTGTACTCTGTGCCGGCCTTTGGCAGCTTGTAAAAGCCCTTGCCCTTTTCACTCTTCCACTCTGATGATGCGGCATCCATGGCAATCTTGAAATCTTTGCCCGGCTCATAGCCTGCCTTCTTTACAGCTTCAAGAATTGTCTCGATAGCCTCCTCGTCAGATTTGAGTGCCGGTGCAAATCCACCCTCGTCACCTACTGACGTGGCAAGACCGCGCTCCTTTAATATGGCTGCAAGTGCATGAAATACCTCCGCACACCATCTGAGACACTCCTTGAAGGAAGGCGCACCTACCGGCATAATCATAAACTCCTGCACGTCAAGTCCTGATGAGAGTGCATGACATCCACCGTTTACAATGTTCATCATAGGTACAGGAAGTCTGTTTCCCGAGATACCACCTAAAAATCTATAGAGAGGAATATCAAGTGATACAGCTGCCGCCCTCGCACACGCAATTGATACAGCAAGAATGGCATTAGCTCCAAGCTTAGACTTGTCCTTTGTGCCATCTGCCTCTATCATAGCCGCATCTATTGCATAGATATCACTTGCGTCCATACCTGTCAATATGTCGTTGATTACAGTATTTATATTTTCTACTGCCCCGGTAACACCCTTGCCCAGATATCTGCTCTTGTCTCCGTCACGAAGCTCAAGTGCCTCGAACTCTCCTGTTGAAGCTCCTGATGGTGCTGTGCCTCTTGCAACAGTTCCGTCAACCAGATAAACCTCTGCCTCAACTGTAGGATTTCCTCTGGAATCAAGTATTTCTCTGCCCACTACCTTTTCGATTTCTAAATAATTCATTATGAACCTCCTTATGTTTTTTCTGATTCTATTTTATCCTAAGGTATACATCGAATTGCATCCAAGCATGCATCGATGATACCTTTTGACCCTTTAATCATAAAAATACATATGTGAAAGCCTGCCGCATATGCATATATTTATAAATAAAGAAAAATGCTACACAGTTAGTTTAATCTAACTTATGTAGCATTTCAATAGTTCATAATGATAATATTTCCCAATTATAGAAATATTATGTTCTAACATATCATTTTAAATCTATACATCCTCAATCATTGCTTATATATAGCACATCTTTAGTTACTGTTCACACGCAAGCTTGACACCACGCTGTCAAGAAGCTATGCGCCATAGTGTTAATTATTGAGTGATTACAGCCCCTGCCTCGTAGAGGCATTTTTAATGGGCTGTAATCGTTGCTGGTCACACTGTTAGGTGTGAACAGCAACTATCTCTCTGCCTCAATCTCACGCGCAACATACACGCCGCTTGCCGACGCATGTGAAAGTGAATGTGTCACACCGCTTCCGTCTCCGATGATGTAAAGTCCCTTATATTTGCTCTCAAGCTTATCGTTAAGCTCTACCTCCATGTTGTAGAACTTGACCTCGACACCGTAAAGCAAGGTATCATCATTTGCAGTTCCCGGTGCTATCTTGTCGAGCGCGTAAATCATCTCAATGATTCCGTCCAGGATTCTCTTTGGAAGCACAAGGCTTAAGTCTCCCGGTGTAGCTGAAAGTGTAGGGGTAACGAGTCCTTCCTCAATACGCTTCTCATTGCTTCGACGCCCTCTCACAAGATCACCAAAGCGCTGTACAATTACACCGCCACCAAGCATATTTGAAAGGCGCGCGATGCTCTCACCATATCCGTTGCTATCCTTGAATGGCTCTGAAAAATGCTTCGCAACAAGAAGAGCAAAGTTCGTGTTTTCAGTCTGCTTGTCTGCTCCCTCGTAGCTGTGTCCGTTTACTGTTACGATGCCGTTTGTATTTTCATTTACCACGATGCCATGCGGATTCATGCAGAAGGTACGCACATTATCCTCAAAAAGCTGTGTTCTGTATACAATCTTGCTCTCATACAGCTCATCTGTCAGATGTGAGAAAATCAGGGCCGGAAGCTCAACACGCACACCGATATCCACACGGTTTGACTTGGTTGGGATATCAAGGTCATTGCAGACCTTCTCCATCCACTTGCTTCCGCTTCTTCCAACTGAGATGATACAGTATCTGCTCTCATATGTGCTATCCGCTGTTTTTACTGCATATCCGGATACATTGTCTGTGTGAGCCTCTTGTAAACTGCAAGCATCAGCCCCTGCTGTATTCTCATCATACAGCACCTCTACCGACTCAACAGGTGTATCAAAATAAAAATCCACCTTATCCTTCAGATGTGCATACATATTTTCCAGAACAACATAGTTTATGTCAGTTCCGAGATGTCTGACCGATGCATCCAAAAGCTTGAGCTTATTCTGCATGCAGACCTTTTTGAGCTTTGTGCCGGCTGTAGAATAAAGCTTTGTGCCCTCACCGCCGTACTTCATATTAATCTCGTCAACATATTCCATCAGATCAATGGCCGGCTGCTTGCCGATATGCTCGTACAAGGTACCGCCAAAATCATTTGTGATATTATATTTTCCGTCTGAAAAAGCACCTGCTCCGCCAAAACCGCTCATAATAGAACAGCTCTTGCAGGAAATACAGCTCTTTATTTTCTTTCCGTCGATAGGACATTTTCTCTTAGCAAGCTCATGTCCTGCCTCAAAAACCGCTATTTTGCAGTCAGGATTCTTCTCGATAAGCTCATATGCTCCGAAGATACCTCCCGGTCCCGCTCCAATGATTATCACATCATAATTATTCATCTATCAATCGCCTCCCATAATACGTTGCTGTTTGTACGCCCAATGTGGCGCACGCCAATCACTTATGATACTATATTTTCTCCATTATCGCAAGAGCAATTTCTATATTCCAGCAAATCTCCCGGCTGACAGTCAAGTGCTTCACATAGCTTTGCAAGCGTGGATACCTTGATTGCCTTTGCCTTGCCGTTTTTTAAAATTGATATATTTGCCATGGTGATTCCCACACGCTGCGACAGCTCCGTAACACTCATCTTTCTCTTTGCAAGCATTACGTCTATGTTAAAAATAATCTCGCCTTCCATGTATCTCTCCCGCTCAAATAAAACTGTAGCGCACACGCTATATTGTCAAATCACTCTGCTCCTGCAGATCTGCGGCCTTTACCACAAGATGTGACAAAACCGCCGCCACGACCGATGCCACAACACAGGCAAACACTATGAACACAAGAGCCAGTATCACCCCCGGATGATTCACATATATCCTCCACATGCAGACATTCACAACAAAAAAATACAATGCATCAAACAGAATTATTTTCGATGCCAGCTTTATATGTCTCGCATTCTCCAAGGAAAACGACCTGTCTTTTCCGATATTTACAGCTACGCACCAGCCCAGATACAATATAACATAGCACGGAATTGCACTGATGATAAACAGAACAAGCCATGGTATATACATATCAGAAATCTGCGGATCAGGCGCAATAAGCACATGCCCTATCCATGGTATGGCAACCGCACAGACCACTAATCCGCAAAGTGCTACCGCTATTATTACTATCTTTAACCATTTTTCGAGTTCTTTTTGTCTCATTTATTCACCTTGCTTCTCATTGAGAAGTCCATACTCTGCAAGAAGCTTTTTTTGATACTCCTTATCCTTTGAAGCTTTCTGCAATTCATCATATTTGCCTTCAGACAATAAAATCTGATTTAGCTGGATAATCAATTCTATTCCTTGTGCTAAGCCCTGTTCTAAGCCTTGCTTTATTCCTTGTTCTAAGCCTTCCTCGATAGCATCAGCTCTTTCAAGCTCAAGCTGCCTGTCAAATTCATAATTTAACTGCATACTCTTCGTCACCTCACTTCTGTAAGTCTTTAGAAACTCCTTCAGAATATCATTGTCAATACAATAGTCTATAGCCTCCTTCATTTGAAAACACTAAAGCAGGAAATATCTGTATGGTAAAAGCCCTCTTATCCTGCTTTAAATAAAATAATGAAACATTTAAAAGCAAGAATTTCAGGGAATATGAAAAATAATTAAGGTATTGAAGACCCTGCACGCCCTTATCGCCGGACGACATCTTATTATGCCTCACATATCTACAGAACATATAGTCATATCTGTAATAAATGTGCCAACGACCGCACAGGTTGCTATAGAAAAACTGCTTTGACTATATTCTAACATATATGGATAAAAAAACAACAAAAAAATACGCAACAGAAAAGCCTGTTACGTATTTTGACTTTTTTATTAAAAACATAATAATCTGATGAAAACAGTTACTATAAGTATTAATGCTATTGCTTTTTCTGCAATATATGACCTTGCATCCGGTACATAAGTTTTCTCCCAGATTGAGTATGCACATCCACACCCCACTACAAACATGCAATATAGCTTAACCGACTGTGAATTCATATAATCGGTGAAAAACATTATAATAATCCATACTGTTAAAAACAACATTAAAACTAAGTACTTTAAAAATAATTGAATCTTCTTCATGGCAAATCCCCCTTAAAATATATAACTGCATCATTGTGCTTCCATAAATAGCTTCCTTCACTTATATAGACGCAATCCACGCTTATATGCTAACAAAAACCAAGAAATTTTTCAATCCCTACTTTATCACCACCGCAATTACATAATCCTCAAGCTCACGAAACACTACCCTTTTTTCATAAGCCTCCATCGTCTTATCATCCAGTTCCCCCGAAAAGCCTGTACCGACAAGCTTCATTATCGCCTCATACTGTGTCCAGTATTTTGTAAGCTCAATCTGAAATGCAACAGATTCATTCTCAAAGCCTTCGAGTCTGTCAAGCTGCGCCTTTCGCATTATACGCTTTGCCACTTTGTAGCTCATGCGCTTTGTATGCTCTATGTCCACACCAACAGGTCTGTCTGATATTGCAAGCACCACATATGGACCGCTGTGTGCCAGATTAAAAAAAGCTACGCTCTCATTCTTATATCCTGCTGCTATTTCCGGCTTGCCATGCTCATTTCTGACAAGCTGTTCATCCGATGATATCCCCAGATATTTGTAGAGCATGTATCCCGCCAAAAGCTCCTGATTTGCTGTGCCACACAGCCTGTTGCTGCCTGTTTTTACACCTTTTTCTGAAATAGTTGTGTATTTATCCACATAATAGGCAGACACATGTGGAATTATCTCCTTCTGCCGGCCTGCGATGGAATCCGTTTTTTCTATAAAAATCTGACAGTTATTGTTTATTTTCCATACCATCCCAAGTCACCTTTCTATAACTCCAACCTTCCCCTGCCTTCATCAAAATACAACTAATATTATAAATTATCCCTACGATATCTGCAGCTCATACAGCTTCCTGTATATGCCATCCTGTTCCAGAAGCTCCCTGTGCGTACCGCGCTCACATATACGACCCTTGTGCATGACCATGATGCAGTCAGCATGCTGGATAGTGGACAGACGGTGCGCAACCATGATTGTTGTCCTGCCGTCCATGAGCTTTTCAAGCGCCTCCTGTATGAGAATTTCTGTCTCTGTATCTATGTTGGCGGTTGCCTCGTCCATGACCAGTATGCTCGGATTGTGGGCAAGTGTCCTTGCGAAGGACAATAGCTGACGCTCTCCTGCCGAGAAGGTCGCACCACGCTCCGTAACCGGCTCGTGATATTCCTGTGGGAGCTTTTCGATAAAGTGTGAGGCATTTACATATTCTGCTGCCGCCTTCACCTGCGCATCCGTGATATCGTCATCATTCAGGCGGATATTGTACGCCACATCCCCCTCGAATATAAACACATCCTGCTGCATCTGACCGATTGCACTGCGAAGCTGCTTTTTGCTAAGCTGTCTGATATCGATGCCATCAATGTAGATATGTCCCTTTTGTATATCATAATACCTGCCTATAAGATTTAAAATAGATGATTTTCCGGCTCCGGTTGCACCGACAAAGGCCACCTTCTCGCCCGGATTTATGACAAATGAGACATCCTTAAGCACATAGTTTTCGCCGTCGTAGGCAAACCAGACATGGTCAAATTCAATTTTTCCGGTGATTTTATCCGGCTGCTTTGGATTTTCGACCTCAGGAATAAATTCATCCTCATCCATAACCGTAAATATCTTCTCTGCTGATGCAATTGATGACTGCAGTGTTGAAAACTGCTCTGCAAGCTCCTGTATCGGGTCAAAAAATGACCTGATGTAATTCGAGAAAATATACAAAGTGCCAACCGAAATAATCTCATCAAACACATTTCTGCTTCCGAACCACAGCACTATCATCAGTGACAAAATGCTCAGAATATAGATAAGCGGACGGAACACCGCATACATAAGCATCTCCCTGTAAAAAGCCTTGTAGAGCTTTGTATTTTTATCATGAAATTCCTCGAACTTGCGCTCCTGTCTGCCAAATATCTGTATAATTTTCATCCCCGAAAGATGCTCGGACAAAAAAGTATTGATGTCCGTCAGGCGCGTACGGTAAAGCCTGTAAATATTTCTGGCAATTTTCTGGCACAGCACCGTAAGCCCAATTACAAGCGGCATCAGCACAAATGATATCGCAGCAAGCCTAACATCAAGCACAAGCATAACGCCTGCAAGTCCCACTATTTTTACAATATTTCTGAAAAGCTGTACGAGAATGCCCGAATACATCTCATTGAGAGCCTCAACATCATTTGTCACACGGGTTACAAGCTTTCCAACCGGCGTGATATCAAAATACCTGCTTCCAAGAGACTGGATATGTCTGTATAGGTCTTTTCTCATCTGAAGAATGATATTCTGGCCTGTTTTCTGCAGTATCCAGGTCTGAGCGATATTGAATGCAAAGCTTAAGGCAAGTACAACCGCATATTTGATAGCTGTGGCAATTATTACATCATAATCCCCATTTGCTCCAAAAGTATCAATTGCATCTCCCACCAGCATCGGCCTGTAAAGGTCAAAGGCAGTCAGTCCCAGCACCAGCAGAAGGGCAAAAATCACCCAGTGGGCATACGGCTTCATGTAGGCTATGAGGCGCATTGTGGAGCTTTTTTTATTCATTTCTTTTTTACTTATATTTTTACTCGAATTCATACTATAACCTTCTCTGTTATTTCGTAACTATTCATCGTCAAATCTGCATAGCAACGCTTTTCAAGCACTTTAACTGCCAAGCTCACTCTCAAGCTGCTGCTTATGACTGATATCAGCGTAAAAACCGCCAAGCTCAAGCAGCTCTTCAGGAGTGCCATACTCTGTCAGTTTTCCGTCAGAAAGCACTGCCACATGGTCAGCCTTCTGCAGTGTGGAAATCCTGTGGGCAATCACTATGGTTGTCTTGCCCTGTCTGGTTTCCATGAGGTTTTCAAGTATCTGCTCCTCCGTATCGGTATCGACAGCAGAAAGCGAATCATCCAGTATGAGGATTGCAGAATCCTTTAAAAGTGCTCTGGCTATCGAGCTTCGCTGCTTCTGTCCTCCCGAAAGTGTCACTCCGCGCTCTCCAACCATGGTCTTGTACTCATCCGGAAAGCCCATGATATTATCGTGTATACACGCATCCTTTGCAGCCTGTTTTACCGCATCAAGAATTGCCGGGTTGTCGGCAATCCTGTCCTCAAGACCAAATGCTATATTCTCCTCGAGTGTGTCGGAAAACAGGAAATTCTCCTGTGGCACATATGAGATATCACGGTGTAAAACCGCCAGCGGATAGTCTGTTATCGGGCGGCCATCCAAAAGTATCATGCCGTTTTCACAATCATAGACTCTAAGCAAAAGGTCGGCAAGTGATGATTTTCCGCTTCCGGTACGTCCTAAGATACCAAGCATCTCGCCCTGCTTCACATGTATACTCACGTCTGAAAGCACCGGCTTGGAGCCGTCAGGGTATGTGAAGCTGAGGTGGCTAAGCTGTATATCACCATGTATTTGTATTTTATCATAAATTCCCTCAGCTAAATTATCTGTATTTCTGCCTGCCATGCCATCATTTTCTATTACATTTTCCGGTGGCACCATATCGACAATATCAGGCTTTTCCTCGAAAATAGTCCGGATTCTGCCCCATGCCGCAGCCGCCTGAGAAAATGTGTTGATACAGTCGCCTGCCGCAATCATAGGCCACACAAGCATATCGATGTATGAGTTGAATGCCACGAACTGGCCTATCGAAACCTGTCCGTCAAGCACCATCCTGCCACCTGCAAGGAGTGTCACTATCACGCTTATTCCGATTACGGCATCCAGCGTCGGGCCAAAGACAGCGCGAAGCTTTACCACAGCAAGATTTTTCTCCCTGCTGTTCTCGCAAGCCTTTTCAAACTGCTTAAAGTCCTCTTCCTCCTGCGCAAATGCCTTGACCACGCGGATACCGGCAATGCTCTCCTGCACCTTGTCAGACAGATAGGAGAAAGCATCCTGCCTTTTCACCTGACGTTTCTTTGACTCTATCCCATAAAAATAGCAGCCGATTGCAATGAAAATAAGTGGAATAAAAGCAAATAATGTCAGCTTAAAATCCACGTATACTACCATTTTGACAAGCACCATCACCGTCATGATTACCGCGTCAAACACGGTGATGACAGCCATTCCGGTTCCCATCCTGACAGCCTGTAAATCGTTAGTGAAATATGCCATAAGGTCTCCTGTCTTATGGCTGTTGTAATAGCGCGCCGAGAGTGTCTCCATATGTGAAAACATATCATCGCGCAGTCTGTATTCTATTCCTCTTGATGCTCCTATGATGAAATATCTCCATCCAAAGCGCCCCGCCATGATTATCAGGCCTGTTATCAATATCTTAAATATAATGCCGCCCACGCCCGCCATATCAAGCTTTCCTGCAGTGATTCCGTCGATTATCTCCCCAATAAACTGCGGAATGTACAGATTTGCAAGGTCTACTGCAAGAAGCACAAAAATGCCTATCGCATAGTGCCATTTATATGCAAGCAGATATGGGCGCAGCGAGTATTTTTTATCGTTCATGTTATTCCTCCGTATTTTAAATGCCGCTGCGTGGTGAGCGTGCGACCGCAACATACACTCTCGTAGAGCGACTAGCGAAGCTGTTTAGAGTCTGTAGAATTATGCCCTGATAACCAGAAATGCACCGGCATGGACGCCGGGGCAAGGCGTTATGTGCCATGGACGGCACATAAAAGCCGGTTTCGTTGAGCATAGAAAACCTTCAAGCATAATTCGTACAGCCTCTTAACCGCGTAGCGTTAGCTCCTAGAGAGTGTATGTTGCGGTCACACACTCATCATGCAGCGGTCTATCTACCTCCACAAGTCTGCTACGAAATACGTGAGTGCCGCCCATGTATACACAGAATAGTATATGCCGTGCTCGTCCACTCCATCCTCAAGTATCTTCTTCGCCTGCGCCTTAGTCAGAAGGTCGAATCCGTCAAAGAGCTCGCCGCCCACTGCGCCCTCCTGCGACATTCCATTAAGGCTATCGCGGTTAAGTACAACCTTTACAAGGGCGTTGCTTTCATCGGTCATGCCCGGTGTACTGAAAAGACATGGATTGATTATCGAAACCTCATCTTCTTCTGTCACTTTAAGGCCGGTCTCCTCATGAAGCTCACGCATGGCGGTTTTTATAAGTGACGCTGTATTATCATTATCCCCGGTACAATCCTCCGGGTCTATAAGTCCTGCAGGTACGCTGAGCAGGTACTGACCTGTCGGATATCGGAACTCGCGGTTCATTAACAGACATGGCTCATGACCTGATTTCTCGTCATCATCTGACGGATTCCATATCACCACGCAGCTCACAGCATCCGGAAGCATTTTCTTGAACTCCTCTGTGGATTTAGCGGCCACAAGGTCTTCTTCATCTCTCCTTGTGGCATTATAATAATGCCTGCCCTCTTGGTACTGAAGGTCAAACACCTTTATAAATTTTGATTCAAATAAGCTTTTTATTTTCATAAATTTTTGTCTCTTTTCATTAAACCTTTAATGTGCTCAGATACTCCTTCTGCTGTGGCGTAATGCGATAGCTCTCACGCGCCTTTTGTATCGCCTTGTTGTGGCTCCAGCTATCCATAAGCCTTTTCTGCAGTATCGGCAGCACTGCATCATACTGCTTTGCAAGTGCCGTAGCGATATACCACGCCTTCATCATGTTTACATAATACTCCTCGGAACGGATTTTTGCCACATCTAAAGCATATTTTATATCAAAATCCTCATCGAGATATAGGCGCATCAAAGTGCCAATGCCATACCTGACGGTGTAGGGTTTATCCGAATCCAGCCACTTATATACATGCAAAAGAAGCTCATTTTTGTGCTTTTTGAACACAGCCGGCACACCACTGTCGCATGTCGCCCAGTTGTCTATGTATGGCAGGAATGCTTCCAGATAAGCCAATGCCGTATCATAATCCTTCATCTGCATAATCAGAAACATATGCAGGTTATTTTCCTCATAGTAGTAATGTGGCAGAGTATTTAGAAACTTTTCCACATTGTCACAGTCATTTTCCTTCACTGTATTACAGACCCGTTTCTCTTTTTGAACCGACAAAAAGAGCCTGCTGCCATGAGCAAGCTCCTTTGCGTACTTTCTAAGCACCGGGACTCTTATTCCTATTATGCGTTCTTTTTCAATATTGGGCATAAGCCTCGCATGAAATTCCCTGTAATTTTTATCCTGTAGCGCAAACAGATTCTCTAATTCTGCCAACAAATCTTTCCCTCCGTAATAACAGGATATCTGATAAGCAGCTTCTCATCAAGATTCTCCCTGTTCATGTCTACTGCTGTGATCTGGCTATTGTCATATGTGGTGTAATAGTAGATTCCCTTGTCGCAGTTGCAGCATGAGGTGTAGAGCGTAATCTCATATTTGCCCTCTGTCACCTCGCACAGACCTCTCTGCTGGTCTACAGAGCCTAATATGTGGAAGAACTGGCTCACACTTGCATTCTCACTGTCATCCGATTTGGAGTTTTGCTTTGTGAATGCCACACGTACAAAGCGTGACTGCGATGATAAATCACCCGGCAGTCCCAGTCCTCCCATTCCGCGGCTGTATGCACTAAGCTCCACTCCCGGTGCAAATGTATTTTCAGGCTGCTTTGTAGATAAGCCTCTGTAATTATTGAGTGCAGCCATCTGATATGGGAATGGCGGATTGTTTGTGAGCACACCTACCGGATTGTCGTAAACATGCATACCGTCTGCCATCGACTCCACCACAATGCACTCATTTTTGTCGGCTATAATCCAGTGAAGCTGTGCAACCGGAAGCTGACTGCTAAATGGTGTATCTACCAGTAAAATACGATTTAATTTTTCCTTTGCATCCGCTACCGTAGCGCATAGTGACAGTATCCACGGTATAAACTCAAACTGTGCCACCTTTGTCTTTGCAATGCCGCATGTGCCATTCTCGCATGAGCTGTTTTCGTCTGCTGCCGCATACGCTGCATTTCCCACGAAATTCAGTCCTGCCATACCGAGTCCCTTTTCATTTATAGCATCATAGTAAAGAGGATAGTCACCTGCCACATGTGCCATTCCAATGATTGCATAATGGTTTTCAAGCTTTCCCGCATGCCTGAAATCAAACACATAGTTTCGTGGTGTTACCGCAATCTCATCTCCATATGAAAATTCGTAATCGAGTGTTCTTCCAAAATAGAAATCCTTTGTTTTATAAGCTGCTGCTGTACACATAATTATGACCTCCTTGTTATGCTGCCATACTTAATCAGTATCTCTTAGATTGTAGAGTACTATACATCATATTTGCAATTATTTCAAGCAACACGCCCCTGAAGTATTTGAACAAAAAACAGCAGCCGGTCTGATAACCGGCTGCTGCCTTAATAAGTGCTGTGCTATTCCTGTATTATGCCTGTTTATTGTCCTGCTCATTATCAAGTGCGATAAGCTTTGCAATGATTTCCTCGCATATCTGTGTGACATTCTTGCCATCTGTAGCAACTGTTACATCTGCCACTGCCTCATAGCGCTCCTTTCGCTTTTCCATAAGGCTGCTGATATACTCAACATTCATGTTGCCGTTTAGTATCGGGCGCTCGTCACTATCCTTTACTCGCTCGTAGATAGTCTCAGGCTTTGCTGTAAGAAGAACTACACGGCCGTTTTTCTTCATATGATCTGCGTTTTCCTCTCTCATGACAACACCACCACCGCAGGAAACGATAGTCTGCTTTCTCTTCTGAAGCTCTATAAGTGTGTTGCTCTCTAAGTTTCTGAAATATGCCTCACCGAACTCATCAAATATTTCTGAAATTGACATGCCACGATTCTCAACAATCATCTGATCCATCTCGACACGGTCCATCTCGAGCTTATCCTTTAATTCTCCTGCTACAGTGCTCTTTCCTGCACCCATGAAACCAATCAGGAAGATATTGTAATCGAAAAGGCTCTTTGCCTGGATACGACGGCTGTTCTTCATGATATACTTGAAAATATCAAGTATCTCTTCCTCAAATTCATTGTCGCCAAGCTTTGCCGCAAGTGCATCTGTCTGCTTTTTCTCCTGCTCCGGCTGTAAGATTGGGATTCCTGTTGCCTTCTTATATGATATAATCTCCTGAATATGTGACATTCTGACCGCAAGCTGCTTAATTATTATATCGTCACATTCTCCAATCTTTGCGCGGATTTCCTCGATTTTGTCCATGGTGTGTCTCCTTACTTATGTGTGGTTTTCATATTGGATTTTGATATTTAATCTAAATATCGTCAAATTATAATTATTATAACTTTACGTTATAGTATTTCGCATTTTTGATAACCACAAATTTCTTAGTCATAGTATAACAAGACTTTACCAATTTATCAAGCAAAATATTTTAATGCTTTAAAGTGTTATTGTGTCAGATATGCATCCACAATATCAGACGACACATTTTTCTCAATCGATTCATATATCGGCTGACACTCCTTACGAATCTGCTCATGCACTTCATCGCTTAAGGTGATGATTTGTGTGCCGCTATCCTCGATTGTCTTTATCTTTGAGGCAATCCTCTCGTCAGACTGCTCTCTGGCGTACTGTTTCGCTGTCTCGGCTGCATCACGGATAATCTGCTGCTGCTCATCTGTCAGTCCTTTCATGAACTCCTCGCTTACTATAAGCGATATCAGATGTGGCAGATGATTTGTCTCCACTACATAATCCTGCTGCTCGTAGAGCTTATTGGATACGATTACCTCATATGGATTTTCCTGCGCATCTATGGTGCCCTGCTGTAAACCGATATACACCTCCGAGAAAGTCATAGGTGTCGGGCTTGCTCCGAGCGCCTTCCAGTATGCCATATGGTAAGAGTTTTCCATGGTACGGATTTTCTGACCCTTAAAATCAGCAAGGCTTTCTATCTTTTTGTTTGTTGTCATGACACGGAAGCCCTGGTCTGCATATCCCAAAAGCTCGTAGCCGCCGTCATTGTAGACCTGCTGCATAAGCTTCATAAACTTTGGATTGTCCACATGCTCACGCACCTCATCAATGCTATCAAAGAGTGCCGGCATATCATATACTGCAGTATCCTTCATGAAAGTGACCTGCGGCGCAGTGTTCTGCACTACAAAAGGTATATCTCCATCCTTGCACGACTCGAGAAGCTCTCTGTCTCCGCCCAGTACACTGTTTGGATACACACTGATTTTCATCTTTCCATCGCTTAATCTGTCCACTTCATCGGCAAATTTCTCTGCATATATCTGTGTCACGGTGTCCTCAGGACTTGAGCTGCCGAGAGGCCATGCGTAGCGCTGTACCCCGGCATCCTTAGCTGCAGCCTGCGAGCCTTCACCAGCTAAGCCGCACGCGGCAAGTCCTGCTGTAAGCGAAAGTATCATCATAACGGTTGCTGCTCTTCGCCACAATCTATATTTGCTATACGATTTACGCGGTTTATTATATTTACCAGCTTTTTTACATAAAAACAAGCCAAATCTACTCATATTTTTCTCCATTTTATGATTAATTACTGTTTTCCTAGTGTGGTGTAGTTAATTAAAAAACGCTATACCTCAAATGCGCTCCCGAAATTTACTAATCAATGATTCCGAGAGTACATTAGATACTACAGAAGGAAGAGACTAATCGCCGGTACAAATGTAAGTATCAGCAGTGCCAGCAGGAAATATCCTATCATAGGCGCCGCCTTCTTTGCTATCCGCATAACCGGCACATCCGTCAGTGAGCTTGCCACAAACAAATTTACTCCTATAGGCGGTGTCACAAATCCGATTGCAAGGTTTACGATCATCACTACTCCGAAATGGATAGGGTTCATGCCGATGCTCTGCACGATTGGAAGCAGAATCGGACTTAATATAAGGATAGCCGGTGTGGTGTCCATAACCATTCCCACGATAAGCAGGAACACATTTATAACAATAAGAAGTACTATCTCGTTTGTAAAATGTGCAAGTATCCATGCGCTGACTGTCTGTGGCACCTGCATGAGTGTGAGCACGCGTGAAAACGCGGTCGATGCGGCAAGAATAAACAGTATAGGTGCATAAGTCTTCATCGCCTCCACCATGATACCCCATATCTCTTTTACCTTTATGGATTTGTAAATAAAAAGACTTACAAAAAGCGCATAGAATACCGAAATCACCGCTGCCTCTGTAGGCGAAGCTATACCGGCATAAATACATCCAAGCACTATAACCGGGCTCAAAAGTGCCCATATACTGTCCTTCAATATGCTAAAAAGTCCCTTGCTTCTAAGCTCTGAGACCTTTGCATTTATCTTTTCCTTGTCCTCTCCATAGCGCTTGCAGTGGTAATATGCATAAAACATGAGAAGCGCTCCTATCAAAAGTCCCGGAATGATTCCTGCCAGAAAGAGATCACTGACCGACTCACCGGTTGCCATCGCGTACATTATAAACGGAATACTCGGTGGAATGATGACTCCGAGTCCTCCCGCAACCGCAACAATTGCCGTTGAAAAATCCTTTTTGTAGCCCAGCTCCATAAGAAGCGGAATGGTCATACTTCCGACAGCCGCAACAGTTGCAGGCGCAGAGCCGGAAATCGCTCCATAGAACAAACAGGTGATGATAACCGCACATGGGATTCCTGCGGTTCTTTTTCCTATAAAATACACAAAAACATCAAACAATTTTTGTGAGATTTTGCCGTGTGCCATGACGATTCCGGCAAGCACAAACATAGGCACCGCTAAAAGCGGGAAGCTGTCTATACCACCGAGCATAGAGCGGATAACATAGCTGGCACTGGCTGTAAAAGATGAGTCAAACGCACCCGGCAGCACTGCCACTATTCCCAGGGAAATAGATACCGGAATAGCAATGACCAGACATATCACAAATAATATAAAAACTACTGCTGCTGACATCTATTTCTCCTTTCTGTTTTTAGCTTTACTGTCAATTGCTTCAATCTCCTCCACGAGCTCTTTCTCGCGGTAAGAATCTTCAACAACGGCTTCCTCGATAACCGAGGCGATACTGCCCTCTTCAAGCAGCTTTTCATCTTTTTTCAGGACGATTTTCCACTCGCCAAACCATCTCTGCGCGATGCGGAAAGCCGTGATTATAAAGCATACAAACGGTGCCGCCTGCACATAGTACATAGGGATACCGCAGGCAGGACTTACCTGACCGCTTTCTATCGTATTTTTCAGATATATGAATGAATACGGTATCAGATATACGAAAAACACAAACTCAACTGTCAGATTGAGCACCTTCCAGAGCGATTTTCCTCTTCGTGGAAAAAGCTGTATAAACTGGTCTATCTTTATGGATATGCATTTACGTGTGCAAAGACTGACACTCAAAAATGCCGACCAGATAAACAGGTATCTTGTGATTTCCTCAGACCATGAAAGCGACATGCCAAGAATATATCTGGAAAACACCTGAATGCTCATGATAAGAGTCATCGCAATCAGGAAAATGACCATTAAAAATTCTTCAAGATATTCATCCAGATAGTGCAGTATTTTCTTCATGAAATATCCCCTTTCCGTGAATAATTATACGTATTATTTTTACTGAATTATTGCTGTTTTTCCACGTAAATATTCACAATTTTATATATTACTATTTGTTATCATCTTCAAAAATGGCGTCACAGCACATAGTTTACAGATGCCGAGGCGCCATTTTATTTTATCGCATGGTTTTATACAAGCTTTTCTTACATGCTCTTATGAAGTAATCCAAGTACCGTAGACAGATCATCTACTCCCATCTGTCCGGGTGCAGAAGCTTTCTTTGCGGCACCGAATGTCATTGAAGATCCGAATACCTCACCACAGAGACGGCTGATAACACCTGTGCCTGCCATAGACATTGTGATGATTGGTCTGTCAGCGTAGTCTGTAACCATTTCCTCTGTAGCAGCAAGAAGTGTGAGTACGTCACGCTTATTCTGTGGCATAACTGCAATCTTAGGGATATCAGCTCCCATATCCTGCATCTTGCGAAGTCTGTAAACGATATCAGACTGTGCAGGAGTCTTGAAGAAGTCATGGTTTGAAGCGATAACTCTTGCGCCTGCAGCATGTACGCCGTCGATGATTTTCTTTACAATCTCATCGCCTGTAAAAATCTCTACATCTACAAAATCAACGTATCCTGTCTGTGCAGCCTGGATGTTAAGCTCGGCATAAGCCTCAGGCTCGATTGCTTTCTCTCCGCCCTCTTTTGAAGTACGGAATGTCATAAGGATTGGAATATTTCCGAGAGCATCACGAAGCTCCTTTAATACCTCCTCAACCTTGTCAAACTCGAATACATTCTCGAACCAGTCAACACGCCACTCAACCATATCAACAGGGATAGAGTCAAATGTCTTTGCCTCTGCGATGATATCGTCTTTTGTAACGCCTACGATAGGAACGATGATTTTAGGTGCGCCTGCACCGATTTCAATATCTCTAACCTTAATGGTGTTCATGATTTTTTCCTTTCTTACTTTAACTGTATGATAATTATACTCCCCAGTATAATTTAATGTACCAAAACATTCCATACATAAAACTATATTTGCCGGATAGTATACAGTTGTTCCGAAGAAAACAATATGAACTGCCACGGAGTTCCATTAACTTTAAAAACGGATATAACCTTACATATTAAAGTAATCTATATCGATTCAAATCCGTGGTTAACTTCATATTTTTTCTGAGGAATACACTGTATGCTAGGCCGGCTCCCATAGTATGGGAAGTTTGAGTAACGTATTAATCCTCTTTAGACAGCTCTACCATCTTAGTATAGCGCAGGTTTACGAATAATCCAAGTACCACGCCGATTGCTGTGAGCACGATGTTCATTACCATAACCTGTGATGGCTGCATCTTTGATGCTGCTGTAAGGATTGTGTAGTTGCAAAGTGATGAAGCGATCATTACAAGCGCTGTTACTGTTCCCTTGATCTTAGGGAAGAGCATGTTGCATACAGATGTTACGATCTGTAAAAGTCCGCCTGCTCCTGCCCATCCGATGATGAATGCACCTGCGATCATGAGTGGCTTTGTCTGTCCGACTAACACTACTACCATTGTTGCAAGGCAGATTACAGGGTAAACAAGGATAAATCTGACGTCCTTAATTTTTCTTGTTAAAAGTGCAGTTACAATAAGAGCTATCATGGTTCCTGCTGAGTAGTATGACTGCATAACTGACGGATCAGCCCAGCCTGCGTTCTCTTTTGCAAAGTTCTGTGCACAGTTGAGCCATAACTGGAAGGTTCCTGTACATGTAAATCCAATGATAATCATTGCGATTGACTCAACAGAAAAATGTGTGTGCTTTAAGCTTGCGATAAGTCCTTCTTTCTTTCCCTCTGCCTTTGCATCGGTATCAGGAAGTGGGAAAATCATTACTAATACTAAAAGTACAATGTAGATGATTCCACATCCGAAGAACAGTGTGTTGTATGATGTAAGTCCTGCTGCTGTTGTAGCAACTGTCATACCAAGTACGAATGGTAAAAGCATCTGTGCGATAGCGATGAAGAATTTGATTCCCATTGTCGCAACACCCGGTGCTTTGTAGATGATTTCTGATACTGCAGGGTAAATTCCTGTATCAAGGAATGAGTTCGCAATACCGCCAATGATAGCACAGATATAAGCAATCTGGTATCCACCATGTGTTCCTGCATTGAATGCAAGGGCAAGTCCGATCAGGTAGATAGCATAAGAGCCGCTTCCGATTGCTGTTGAGATACGGCGTCCGAGCTTATCCGATAAAGGTCCTGCAAACGGAAGTGCGATAAGACGTCCAAGTCCCAGGGCTGCTGAAATAGCTGTGATAGCCATAACCTGCACTCCCCATGAAGCCGCGAGAGCCTCCTTGATGACTGCCTGTCCGAGGATAGAGCAGCCCACTCCGTGTATAAAGTAGTTTAAGTAAAGGATTAATGCGCTAGGTAAATATTTTTTATTCATCAGTGTTCTCCTTAATTTCTGTCAAAATAATTCAATGTAATTTAATTTCTGTGTCTGATTAATCATCATATCTGATGTTTAATACTTCCTTCATATGCTCGATTGGCATATCTTTTCCTGTCCAGAGCTTGAAGGCTGCTGCTCCCTGGAAAAGCATCATTCCAAGACCGTTCATTGTCTTGCAGCCCACCTCTTTTGCCATAGAACGCATCTTTGTCTCAAGTGGAGAGTAAGGTACATCAATTACGATAAGCTCAGGACGGAAGAATGATTTGTCAGGTACTACAGACATTCCCTCGAGCGGCTTCATGCCAACACCTGTTCCGTTTACGAAGATGTAGGAATCAGCCATCTCTTCTCTTAACTTCTCCTTGTCATCAAGGTCGTAAAGAGTAGCCTTGCAGTCTGTCTTCTCGTTGATCTTTCTAACTGTCTCCTCAGCGTTTGCCCAGAACTTGTCATGGATGTTGAAGATTGAGATTTCCTTGACACCATCAAGTGCTGCCTGAATCTCGATAGCCGTAGCAGCTCCGCCTGCTCCTGCGATTGTCATCTTCTTTCCGATAACATCGATGTCGTTATCCTTGAGTGCCTGCATGAAGCCGATACCGTCTGTGATGTGTCCTGTAAGTACTCCGTTCTCGTTTACTATTGTATTTACAGCTCCGCAAAGCTCTGCTGCAGGTGAAAGCTTGTCTAAGTACTGTCCTACAACTGTCTTGTTTGGCATTGATACATTAGAGCCTACAAGCTTTAATGCTCTGATTCCCTTAACCGCATCCTCGAGAGTGTTGTTGTCAACCTCAAATGCCAGATAAGCGTAGTCAAGTCCAAGATATGCAAATGCCTCATTGTGCATTGCCGGTGAGCTTGAATGTCTGATTGGGTAAGCCATAAGTCCGATGAGTTCTGTGTGTCCTGTGATTCTCTCTGCCATGATTAAATCTCCTTCATTTTTAAATGTAATAATATTGATTATTCGTATTTTACTTAGCTATGTTTTCAACGATGCCCACTTCGTTAAAAACTTAACAACCTTTGATAATGATATTATAACGCATTATTTTTGGTACTTCCAATGCTTATTTTGTTATTTTTTAATAGCATTACTGTACTAATCATGTTATAATATGCACAAATTTAGGCTATAATATTTGTAATTCATAGACTATACCTATTATTTTATGGAGATTTATGCATGACACTCAACCAATTAAGTTATTTTTACCAAGCGGCAGTTCTGGAACACTTCAATCAGGCTGCCGAAAAAATGAATATCACAGAGCCAAGCCTCAGCCGTTCGATAGCTGCTTTAGAGGACGAGCTTGGCGTCACTTTATTTGAAAAGAGAGGCAGGAATGTAATACTGACCAAGGCCGGGGAGATTTTTTTAGAACACGTGTCTACTATTCTGGACGATGTAAAGAGAGCCGAGAACAAAATGCACCAGATTGCAACCGACGGCGGACACATCGATATCGCCTACGTATCACCTCTTGCAAAGGTGTTTATCCCAACTATCGTGCGCTCTTTCCTCACCGAAAAGGAAAATAAAAATATCACGTTCAATTTCTTTCAGGACATCACCTCTGTGAATATTGAGGGATTAAAAAAAGGCAGGTATGACATAATTTTCGGTTCATACTCGCCAGATGAAAATGGTATTGATTTTGTTCCTATTATAAAGCAGGAAATAGTTGCCATACTGCCTCCCGGTCACCCACTGACACTTAAGGATACCATGGAAGCCACTGATTTCGCAGATTATCCTGTGCTCGGCTATGCCAGACACTCAGGCCTTGGCAAGTACACCAGAAGCTTTTTCAAGAAGCATGATGTATCGCCAAACTTCATATGTGAGTCACCCGATGAGAACGGCATCGCCTCCCTCGTGGCGCAGGGCTTTGGCATTGCGCTTGTCGCAGATGTCGATGCAATTCACCGCGATGACATCTGCATACGCCACCTCGTATCGCATGAGTCATTCTCACACACTGTATACATGGGCTACATGACAGGCAAATACCAGCTTCCGGCTATCAAGCGCTTCATAGAGTTTGTGCGGGAAAGCTGCAGCTAGGCAGTCTCCTCGATCACAAACCTGATAAATGCCTTCGCAACCGGTGATAAATATCTCTGCTTAAGCGTTGCCAGATACACCGCTCTCTCATAAGGAGGATTGTATATATCAAGCGTCTTTACAGAAAGTGACCGAAGTATTGGAATATCAGGCATCACAGCTATTCCAAAGCCCTGCGCCACGAGACCCGCCATACTCGAATCCTCCTCCATCTCGAAGGCTACCTTCGGAAACTGTCCTATCTCCTCAAACATCTGGTCAATGACCGGACGCAGACCGCTGCCTTTCTCAAAATAAATCTGCGGATACTCTATTGTGTCCCGCAAATCCACACTGTCCTTTATGGAAAGCGGATGGTCCATGGGCACTGCAAGCACAAGCTTCTGATTCGCAATCTTCTTAAAATCTATATCCTGTTCCCCATCCTTATAAGAAGAAAAAACTATGTCATATTTGTCATCCTTTAGTCCATCTATAATCTCTCCGGTTGTTCCAACCGTAAAATGAAATTCTATATCATAATCCGGGTATGCATCGAGAAATTTACGCACCAGCTTTGGCGCGAACTCACTTCCCATCGTATATATATATGCCAGATGTATAATTCCATGCCTGCTGCCATTGACCTCCTGAATGCGCTGCACACCCTCATTAAGCACCTTTAATGATTCCTCAACATACGGCAGAAACATCTTCCCATATCTGGTCAGCACGACATTTCTTCCCTTTTTCTCAAACAAACGCGTGCCAAGCTCCTGCTCCAGCTGTGAGATTGCATGACTTAAAGACGGCTGCGTAATCGACAGCATCTGTGCCGCCCTCGTATAATGTTCTTCCTGCGCCAGTACCTTGAAGTACTGCAATTGACTCAGATTCATAGTACACCCCCTGTGTATTTAATATATTAATTTGCCGGAGGTCCGCTTGCCCTGCACTGCACACCGGTGATATCTGCTCTCATAATTCCTTAGTCTAGTGGGAGTAAATGCCGCCTCAAACAGAGTTTATTAGGCGCGAAAAATCAAACGCGCTTTTTACTTTATTGGTATACTAAAGGCTGTGCTGCTTGAACGAGTATTTTCCGCGCCACTTTTGCTTGAGGCGGCATATAACTCCCACACGACACGTCATAAATCAAGCATATACCACCTGTGTGCAGCGCAGGGCAAGCGGACCTCCGGCAAATGCTCACAACAAAGTCTAGAAATAATATACACCATTTGATAGACAAAAACTATAGATTTCGTATAAAAGATGCATTGGACATTTATACATTTTTGCTGTACCTTGAATGTAACAAGAGTGCATTGCACTTTTTGATTGTTAAAACAATCACATACTTTGTATATCACAGCCTTTGATAACAAATATTGACAATCAGTTTAATGAAACAAAACTATAATGTAATGAGAGCAATTTACACTACCGTATGCCCACCCGGTTAGCAGATTAAGGAGAAAAAATACTATGAAAAACAAATATCCACATATTTTTGAGCCAATTACAGTACGCAGAATGACAGTAAAGAACCGTATCGTCATGACTCCAATGGGAACTAACTACGGTGAGCAGAACGGAGAAATGAGCTTTCTCCACATCAACTACTATGAGCAGAGAGCAAAGGGCGGCACTGGTCTCATCATCGTTGAGAATGCAAGCGTTGACTCTCCGCAGGGTTCAAACGGAACAACACAGCTTCGTATTGATTTGGACAATTACATCCCAAGACTTTTCAAGCTCTGCGAGAGTGTTCACAAGCATGGTGCATGTATCGCAATACAGTTAAATCACGCCGGTGCTTCTGCAATGAGCTCACGTATCGGAATGCAGCCTGTATCAGCATCAGACGTACCTTCAAAGGCAGGCGGAGAAATCCCAAGACCTCTCGAGAAGGATGAAATCATGCATATCGTAAAGAAATACGGTGAGGCAGCCAAGCGTGCCCAGATCTGCGGCTTCGACGCTGTTGAAATCCACGCAGGACACTCTTACCTTATCAGTCAGTTCCTTTCACCTATCACAAACAAGAGAACTGACGAGTTCGGCGGCTCAGCTGAGAACCGTGCAAGATTTGCAAAGCTGGTTATCGATGAGGTTCGTAAGCAGGTTGGACCTTTCTTCCCTATCTTCGTCCGTATCAGTGCAGACGAGCTCATGGAGGGTGGAAACACACTTGAGGATACACTTGAGTACTTAAAGTATTTTGAGAAGGAAGTAGATGTATTCGACGTATCATGCGGTCTCAACGGATCTATCCAGTACCAGATTGATGCAAACTACTTACCTGACGGATGGCGCTCATTCATGGCAAAGGCTGTAAAAGAGAAATACAACAAGCCATGTATCACAGTAGGAAATATCCGTGACCCACAGGTAGCCGAGGATATCCTTGCAGGAGGCGATGCTGATTTCATCGGTATGGGCCGTGGACTTATCGCTGACCCTGAGTGGGTTAATAAGGTAGAGTTCGGAAATGTGTGCGATATCAGAAAATGTATCTCATGTAACATCGGATGCGCCGGACACAGAATCGGTCTCAACCAGCCAATCCGCTGTACAGTAAACCCTGCCGTAAACAGCGGTGAGGATTACATGAAGACAAAGGTAAACAAGCCTTGCAACGTGGTTGTAATCGGTGGTGGTACTGCCGGTCTTGAGGCAGCCTGCACAGCAGCAGAGGTTGGATGTACAACCTTCCTCATTGAGAAGAAGGCAGAGCTTGGCGGACTTGCATCAGTTATCTCCAAGATTCCTGACAAGAAGCGTCTTGCAGACTTCCCTAACTACATGATTCACCGTGCAAGAAAGCTTCACAACCTGTTTGTTTTCAAAAATACAGCAGCAACAGTTGATATGGTAAAGGCCTTAAACCCTGATATCATAGTAAACGCAACAGGCTCTGTACCTACTCTCCCACCTATCACAGGTCTTCACGATCTCGTTGACAAGGATGGCACAAACGTAGCTACAGTCCTTAAAATGATTGAGCGCATCAACGAATATCCGGAGGATATGAAGGGCCAGAAGGTCGCTATCATCGGAGGCGGTGCCGTAGGTCTTGACGTGATGGAATTCTTCACAGAAAGAGGCGCAGAGGTAACAATGGTTGAGATGCTTCCAATGATTGGAAACGGACTTGACCCTGTCACAAAGTGTGACACAAACGCAAAAATGGCAAAATACGGTGTAAAACAGATGACCAACACTGCTCTGCAGGAGGTTAAGAATGACCGTTTCATCGTAAAGAATCCAGAGGGTGAGATTGAGGAAATCCCATTTGATTACGGATTCATCTGCCTTGGTATGAGAGCCAACACACCTGTTCTTTCAGAGATTGATGAGGCCTTCAGTAATACCAATGTTGAAATCGTAAATATCGGAGACAGCAAGCGTGCCCGCAGAATCATTGAGGGTACAGAGGAAGGTAGAAATATCTTAAACGTGCTTGCCCGTCACGATTATTTATAAAATAACTTTAGCACTTTAAACAAAAAAAGTGCTTGCGTATATCCAATAAAAGAGTTATCATAATACAAAATGAAACACTTAGGAGGATTTACAATGGAAAAGCGTATTTCAGGTCACACAGGCTTATTAGCACTCATAGGATCACCGGTCGGTCATTCGGGTTCACCGGCTATGTACAACTACAGTTTTGAAAAACTTGGTCTGGACTATGCATACGTTGCATTTGATATAAAAGAAGACAAGGTTAAGGATGCTATTGCAGCATTGAAAACTTTCAACATGCGTGGATGTAATGTGACCATGCCTGATAAGGTAGAGGCTGCAAAGTACATGGATGAGCTTTCACCGGCAGCCCAGATTATTGGAGCCATAAACACTATCGTAAATGACAACGGCAAACTTACAGGACACATCACAGACGGTGAGGGATTCGTACACAACTTAAAGGATCACGGAATCGACATCAAAGGAAAGAAAATCACAGTCGCCGGAGGCGGCGGAGCTGCTACAGCTATCCAGGTGCAGTGCGCATTGGACGGAGCTCGTGAGATTACTATTTTCAACAAAAATGATGCTTTCTTCGAGCGTACACTACAGACCGCAGAGAAGATTAAAAAAGCAGTTCCTGACTGTGTTGTAAATGTATATGATATTGATGATACAGCCAAGATGACAGAGGAAATCCAGTCAAGCGATATCTTTGCAAATGCAACAATCGTTGGCATGAAGCCTCTCGATGATCAGAGTGTGGTAAAAGATCTTTCAGCTTTCAGACCGGGGCTCGTAGTTGCAGATGCAGTTTACAATCCGGAGGAGACAAAGCTTCTTCGCGAAGCAAAAGAGGCAGGCTGCACATGCGTAGGCGGAAAGGGAATGCTCTTATGGCAGGGTGTTGCCGCATTCAAGCTTTACACAGGACAGGATATGCCGGTTGATGATGTGAAGAAACTGTTCTTCAGTTAGAACATAATCATGTAAAAAGGAGAGTATCGCTACTCTCCTTTTTTTATCTCGGCTTTTGATGTGACCGATAAAATCATCTGGCATTTCTTTTCGGCGATGCCATTTAGACAATCATTATTTCGTCCAACAAAGCCAAATATGAATACGCTACCAAATCCACTTTTCGCAGATATTTTAACGCAGCAAGTGATGAGTGAGTAATTTTGCTTGAACTTAAAATGTTTTCGTTTTCGACCCTTACATACTCATTTCCTGTAAGCAGGCACATCGTTGCATACATAACCTTCACCGCACGTCTGGCGGCTATCTCAGGAGTATAATTTTCATTGTAAATATGGCTCCTCAAGTCACGAATGCCTTTCACATACAGTGGGTATTCCGTAGCATTGACTTTTCCGCGTGAAGCAATGCAAAGGGCAGCATCAAATGTATCCCACAGGCAATCTTCCGGCGTGGCCTCAATTCCTCTGTAGGCAATTTCCGCCTCAGCAATGGCTTTGTATGTAGGAAGAACTTTTTTGCATCCGGTAAAGATATCTAAAAGGGAGATGACATCATAAAGTTGCTTCATAACCTCCATATCCTTCATTTCACCCAAAGGGATACCGGTGGTATGCGGAGCAAAAGCAGTCAGCTTATCTGCAAGAATGCAATCCGCACTGGGAATTTCAACCTTAAGATAATCTTCTTCTGTTAAAAGTAAATCATTGCGAATTTCTTTTTGAACGGTTTCTGCATAGTGATTTTCTTCAAAAAGAACATCGAGCAAAATATAAAACGGTCTGTTATTGATGGGAGAATCATAGGTGAATTTGAAATGCCTTTTGACAATATTGTTCTTACCAATAACGTTTTTGTTCTTCCATCTTCTGAAACGGAAAAATTACAGATGCCTTATTTAAGTATTCATCCAAATCGGTATCGGGAGCAACTATAATGTCAATATCCGTAGACAATCGGCGCGGAGCTTCCATCAGAAGCATGAGGCAAGTGCCACCCTTAAAAATAAACGGCAGCTCAACCTTAGCCAAAGCTTCTAACAAACCAAAAGCGTACACGGCTCGCTCCAGCAAGACAGGATCTCTGCCACTTTTTTGTTGAAGTTCCCGAATTCGTTCTTCGGTAAAGCTATCTCTTGTAATCATATATTTCTACCTCTTTGTTCTTAATTTTACAGCCGTATGGTCTGAAATAAAGGTTCTTAATCTTTTCTCTGCTGTCCGCCTTTGAGCGTAACGAAATAGGCAGCTTTCATCGATCGTATATCTCTCAAAAGCATCTTCAAATATCGTTGGCAATTCACTCTCGCTGATTGATTCCAGCCACAACGGTTCATTCATAATATCCACTAAGATTTTTTCTATTCTTGCATGCCAAGGCTGTAGTTTCCCTTTCGGTGCTTCTGTTATCAATTTGCCTATAACAATCATATTGTCATACCAATACTGATGAAACAATTCTACACTTGGGTTTAATAAAACCTTTCCGGGATATTTTTCTTTTAAGGTATCAAAGACAAAGTCTGCAACATCATACTCTACGGAAAGAAAGATAATATTGTGTGCAATCTGATGATTGGTAAATTCATTGACCTGGATAAGCTCGCTAATAGAAAACATCAAAAGTGGATGTGCTTCAGAAATCACCTCTGCCACTTCGTTCGCCAAATCAGAATATTGATAAGAATACGGTTTTTCGCCGTTTTCAGGAATACAATAAGCATTTCTGCCTATTCGCGCAATCGTTCCACTATCAAGCATTTGCTGCAGTTTCTTCTTAAATAAAGGAGAGCCCAGTTTCTCCCCAGAAGCTTCAAATGCATTCATTATATCTGCTCGATTAAAATTCCTCGTATTTTCCAAATATTGTATCCACTGCATAACTGCATCACCTCAATTTGTAGCATTTCGGCAGTTTTATATTCCTACTGCCGTTTTGCTACTATATATTATACTGAATTCTTCATGCTTGTCAATAGCATATCGGCAGTTAACGTTCTCAACTGCCGATATGCTACGACTGTTATTAGTATTCCCGTTTTGTGACGCATTATGCAAATTCAATTTTATTTTGTTTTTCTGTTCTTTAATAACACTTTACAACTTTTTCATAAAAAAGAAATCGTACAGGGCTTTCTGATGTATAATGAATTTGCACAAAACCATTACAAAGGAAAGTGACCCTGTACGACAAAGACATTATACAAGTATATCTTAACAAGACATGTCTTTTCTCATCTTTATATATTCACGAAATACCGGTCTGATCGGATCAGAAATATCCTCCGGAATATCATCCACATCGAAAAACTTAAGCTCCTCGACTTCCTCCTCCTGGCGCTTTATAGTGCCGTGATATTTGCGGCATATGTATATGATCTCCACATTATAGACTTCATCGCCGTTCGGATAGATGTAGTGTGTTTCCTCGCCTGAATTGATATAAAACAGCTCCATCTCGTCTGCAACAAGTCCCATCTCCTCAAAGAGTTCTCTTTTTGCAGCCTCCTCAACAGTCTCTCCAAGCTCTATAGAACCGCCTGCGTAGCCCCACTGGTGATTGTCTGTGCGCTTTTCGAGAAGCACCTGTCCGTTTTCATTTTCAACGATGATGCTCGCTCCCGCCTGCAGTAAAGGGGCATGTCCGACCACCTTTCTAAGATCCATTATATAATTGCTCATGTTGTGTCCTTTCTTATTTTGCCACAAAAAATCCGCTGTACTATAATACCTATAGTATAGCGGATTCCAAATTTGTTTTCCATATATAAAGCACATAAAATTTATCAGCTCACAGCCCTGTATTCCTCAAGCGCTTCCTTTGCCCTTGGTGTAAGTCTACGTGGAACCGAAATCTCAACAGTCACATACTGGTCTCCCTTTACTGAAGGATTCTTCATGCTTGAAATACCCTTGCCCTTGAGACGTATCTTGCTGCCGCCCTGTGTACCTGCCTTGATGCTGCACTCCACATCTCCATAAAGAGTATGCACCCTCGCCTTACCACCGAGAGCCGCTGTCGTAAACGGAACACGGATTGTACTGTATACATTCTGACCCTTTCGCTCAAACTCTCGGCTCGGTGTCACATTTACCTTGAGAAGCACATCTCCGGCTGCACCACCGTTTCTGCCCGGATTGCCCTGTCCTTTAAGTCTGACTGTCTTGCCAGACTCGATTCCTGCCGGAATATGGATGGACAGCTTGGAAACCTTGCCTGTGGTCGGATCCTGTAACGAAATAGATTTCTCGCATCCGAAAACAGCCTCGTCAAATGAAATCGTAAGGTCAGCCATAACATCTGAGCCCTTGCGGCTCGTTGAACGTCCACGCGCTGAACCACCTGTGAAATTGCTCCAATCTGCACTGTTTCCACCGAAGCCCCCTGCTCCACCTGTCCTGTACGAGCCACGACTTCCGGAGCTGCCACCATGTGAAAACATATCTCCGAACATTGAGAAAATATCATCCATATCCCCAGAGCCGTTCTCAAAATGAAATTCCTGATGTGTAAATGGTCCGCCATTTGAGCTGTATGAGCCACTGAAAGAGCCATTGCCGCCAAAGCCACCGAAGCCGCCCTGTGCAGCCTGTCTTGCAGCCTCCTCGGAAAAACCCTCCTGCAGACCAGCAAAGCCAAACTCATCATAGAGCTTACGCTTTTTCTCATCACTTAATACATTATATGCCTCCGTGACATCCTTGAACATCTCCTCAGCGTGCGGATTGCCTGCATTGGTATCAGGATGATACTTCTTTGCCAGCTTACGATAAGCCCTCTTTATTGCCTCTTTATCCGCACTCTTGTTCACTCCGAGAGTCTCATAATAATCTCTCTTTGCTGCCATTATACTCACCTGCCTTTCTATTTACCTGTAACAATTTATCATCATAATTAAACAATATACATTACACCATATAGTATAAGCGGACTGCACAGGCAGCCCGCTTATCATTTGCAATATCTGATTATCCCTCGATGGAGATACATTTCTTTTCCTCAACCTGTGGTTTAGGCTGCTTCTTTGGAATATCCAGGCGAAGGATTCCATGCTTGAAGGATGCCTTTATGTCATCCTGCTCAATCTCGTCACCCACATAGAAGGTTCTCTGACAGCTTCCTGAGTAGCGCTCTCTGCAGATATACTTCTTGCCCTCTTCCTCTTTCTGATCTTTCTCTAAGCCTTTCTCTGCTGTAATGGTCAGATAACCATTCTCTAAAGAAGCCTTAATCTCATCCTTTTTGAATCCCGGAAGATCCATCTCAAGCTCATAGCCTTTATCGCTTTCCTTGATATCGGTGAGCATCATTCTCTTTCCGTTGTGTCCGTATAATTTCTTCTGTGCCTTCTGTACGTCCCTGTCATCAAACCAAGGATCATTGAACCATGGATCACTGAAAAATGTATCAAATAAGTTGTTGTTTGTAGTTGTTAATAACATAGGTCATACCTCCTTATATACCTGTAACTTTCCTTTTGGAAATTTGCTTTCTTTTGTTTACAAGTATGTTATAGCACTATTATTAGCACTCGTCAATAGTGAGTGCTAATAAAAATTATAAACTTTTTATTAACCATTACAGCACAACCTTATCTTCTGCGGATAATACTGCAGCACCATATACAGCTTCATCTTATCTACCCTGTTCCAGTCTTTCTTTGATACCTGCTGCTCATTCATTGTATATGGTATAACAAAGGACGCCTCCTCACCGGCATTAAGCTTTATCTCCAAAGCTTCCAAAGTTGGATTTAATTTAAAAAACAGCTCCATGTCATACTGATTACCATTGGTTCCCATTTCAAACGCAAGGCTTGTAAGATCAAGTGATGTTGTATCGTCCTTTACTTTGGTAACTGACAAGGTTATAAGCCCCACACGCACACTGTCAAAAGGACTTTCTGAGCCATCATCCATCTGATGATATACATAATCCGGACATTTTTCTTTTAGGAGACTGCCATCGCCCCACTCCCATCCGGTCTGCTTTATCTCATAATTTCCAAGCTTAATAGTGTCATTTTCTGTATATGTGATGACCTTTGGGGAGGGATAGCAATGATTCAGATAAACAATCCTTGCCAAAACAGCAATCATCACAATTCCTATGAGCATTCCCGATAAAAGTCTTACTTGTTTTGATTTTCTTTGCTTCATAATAAATTCTCCTCGTTACTTCAATTTAAATCTTCCGCTGTCCACCAGATAGATTACATCGGATAGATTTTCAAGCTCATCCTTATCGTGAGAGCTAAGCAGTATAAGACTTCCTTTATCACGCATATCCCTTATGATTTCTGACAGTTTTTCCTGTCCCTCTTTGTCCAGGGCATTAAAAGGTTCATCCAGCAAAAGAAGCTTTGGTTCCTCCATAATGGCACAGGCAATTCCCAGTCTCTGCTTCATTCCAAGAGAATATTTTCTATACTTTCTCTTATCCTGCGGGTTCAGTCCAACCGTCTCAAGTGCCCTGCTTATATCAACTTCACCTTTATTTATTGATGCAAGCATTTTTAGATTGTCATAGCCTGTATAACTATCTATAAATGCAGGATTCTCAATAAGCATACCTATCTTTTCCGGAAAAGCCATATTTTTTCCAAGTACCTTGCCATCAATACTGATGGTACCGCTTGTAGGATACATAAGTCCGCTTACCGCTCTCATCAGCATTGTCTTGCCGGAGCCGTTTACGCCCTGAAATCCATATATATTACCACTTTCCAGTGTCATGCATACATCATCGAGTACCAGAGCATCCTTTATCTTTTTAGAAACATGTTCTATCTCTATCTTCATAAAAATACCTCACAAAATATTCTTTCTATTAAAATACACACTTCCGAGCACAACAGAAACCACCATCACAATAATGCAGCTTATTATTCCGGCAGTCGCATCCATTCCGAGCGCACAGATTCTGTTGTTTCTGATGATCATAAGATAATTTCCCATAAGAAACGGACTCACCCAGTAAACAGATACCACAAGATAAACTATGGAAACAATATATCCAGCGATCGCACCGGCAAAAATACTGATAGTAAGCTGCACCACCGCAATTGTACAGGCGCATAGCATTGGCAGTATCAGCCATACAAGCACTTCATTTCCAGTCGAAAACTGCTGCATATCTATTCCCATTTCCATGAGCATATCATCAGGCTTTGTGCTCCACTTCCCGATTGCACATGTAACAGCCGCAAGAACCAGTATCATTGTAGCATAATACATAATCACATTTATGACCGTCCATATATACTTACTCCATAACCACTTAAACCTGCTGCCTGACAATATCAGTGTCTTTTTGCCTGCACCATACAAATCTGACGATGGATAAAATCCTACCACAAAAAATAAAAACGCATAAAACAAAAACCATGACACCGGAATGGTGAATACGCTGTCATCTGTCTTTATGTATGGCGGCATACCTTGAAGTATATTTGTAAAGTATGCCAAAAATCCAAGCTCCGGTGAATTCACACTAAAATCACTGACGGTGATAAATGAAAAAAATACAAATATGAATACTCCGACTATCCATTTTATCTTGTTTTCCCTAAATCCTTTTCTGATATCATATAAGATCAGATTTACAAAAATTCTCCTATTCATAAGCAACAAGCTCTTTCTTTACCGCATGTATGTAAAATATAATATTTACCACTATAAGGATAATAAACGCACAGATCACAACCCGGATATCATTTCTAAACGGCGCACTTGGTCTAAGAAACATTACCGGTGATAAACTCACCCTGTTTACAAAATGAACCATACAGAACACAAATATGTATATGATAAACGGTGTCAGCAATATCCAGAACCGGTTTCTTACAAAATTAACCGCCCACAACACCGCACAGTTTAAAAGTCCCCAGAAGCAGCCATCAATCAGCACAAAAATCAGATTGTATACAAGTGGATGTGTATAAAATACCCCTGACATGATATCCATTGCCGCTACCGGGAATGTGCCTGTTCCTACCTGTGGTATTACCATCGGAAATACCATTGCAGTAAGCAGAAAGTCAAACACCAGTGGTATCATTCCAATAAGCGCACCGCTTACAAATGCAGCCCCATATTTTGCTCTTATATAATCGCTCTTCTTTCCTCTTGATATGATCTGGGCAGCATACCCTGATTTAACATCAAAATAAAAGCTTCTGCCATACGGTATTGCACACAAAGCAGGCATTATCAGATAAAGCAGCAACGGCTGCACACTTGCATTATCCGCACCTATCCATTTCTCATATGCAGACAATGGATACGTGTCGGAGTAAATATACATCCTCCATATCCACACATTTTCCATAAAATGCCATACACATATTGCAAACGCAACACACAATGTAGCAGCAAATAATCTATTTCTAAAAGCACGTTTTATTTCGAGTTTAAATATTCTATTCATAACTACAGCTCCAGTTTAAAATATTTTTGCACCTTATCATTGGTTTTTGAATCTATACTCTCTATACAATAATAAATATACTTAGAGTCTTCAGGTATTCCCTCATCCTGAATAATATATCCCAGCTCTGATGTAATACACTCGCCTTTGCCTAAAACATAATGATATACGTCACTTTCATCTCCTCCAAGCCAATAGCTATCTATATATACACTATCTGAATTTTGCTGTATTCTCTCCATATCATTCTTGATGGCATACAGAATACCTGCATTTCTATTTCCTTCAAGCTGCTTATCATCTCCATCCTTATAAGTGAATGTCAACGTTATAAAAAGGTAACTATAGCCATTGCTCAGGTTATAATTTTCATCTATATTTCCTTCACAGCTATCTTTCAAATAATCCGCAACAGTATCCTTATTTCTGTTTCCAAACTCTGTGGTATGCTCATACTTTTCAATTTTATAAGTAATTCCATTTATCTCAATTGTATCATCAACTGACACGATATCGTCTTTGTTAACATACTCCGCATCCAGCACATACGTAGCAGGAGTCTGGTCTACTACACCGGTGTCACTTTCTGTCTTTGAATCCTCATCCTTTACAATACCTGATTTTCCCTCTAGCTTGACATTTGATTGTGAACATGCTGAAAGCCCCACTGCCATCATGATCACTGCCATTATTGCTGTAATTTTCTTTTTCTTCATATTCTTTCTTCTCCTTGATTGATTGCTGATGTTTAATTGTTATGATAATTATAAACCCATGATGTGTCATAGTTGTAAAATAAAAAATCCATTGCAATTTTAATTATTGCAATGGATTTTTGTCACGACTTTACAATCAACCTATTTATCAGAATATCCTTTTTATTAAATCTATTTACTTATCCGATACCACCTTACAGCGCTTCTTATGAAATGCAATTCCGTATTTTATGATATTGCATCTGCCCTCTTCACGAAGTACAGCATCATATCTGCGTGTATTTATCTGATTCATTGCATCTTCACAAGATTTATCCAATCCTTGAAAAGACGTTGCATATTTGACCTCTATGATAATTCCCGAATCAGGATCCTCCGGTTTTATGATAATGTCACTGAATCCATCCCCTGATTCCCTGTTCGATTTGATCAGCCAGTTCGGATTGCTTCCTCTCAAAAGGCCAAGCAAAAGACCATGGTAGAAATTTTCTTTCTGTCTATCGCGAGCCTTAGTGTCCAGAATACTTATCATACGATCCATGATTATATTGAGCTGTCTCTGAATCTTTTCAGTGTCAGCCTCAAGAATAGCCTTTGACAGCACTCTGATCTCATCATTGTCCTTTGCTACAACTTCCTTGAACCATTCCTGTATCTGCAGAATAAAAACTTCTCTGACCTCTTTGTTTGGGATAACAAGTTTAAGTGCATAATTCTCACTATCCGGCAATTTCACTTCACCTACTTTTGTCAGGTATCCTGTAGTAAAAAGTACACTCCATATATTATCTATATTTTTGTCTATTTCATTGTACGTAAGTTCAAGATGAACCACTTTTTCAATAGACTCTCCGGCAATTAAGCGCTCAACCTCATCCTTGGTTGTCGAATCAGCTATATTTATAAGGCGTCTTACAAGGCTGTTTCCGCTACTGTTTATCCAGTAAGTCTGTGGTCTGGCAGTTGGATTAGCAACAAGATTGTCCACATAATTTATAACATCCCAAGGACAGTATACATCCACATTACCAAAATGATAACCATCATACCACTCCTTTGCCTCTTCAAAATGTGATGCCAGTCCATAGTCTGCAAGAAGATTTTTCACCTCATCATCCGAAAATCCAAACTGCTCGTCAAATCTGGCATCAAGAATCGATAAAACTTTAAAATTATTTATTCCGGTAAAAATGCTTTCTTTCGAGATACGAAGACATCCTGTAAGAATTGCAAATTGTAAATAATCATTTGTTTTTAAAACTTTTCCCAAAATACCTCTGATAAGCTCGACCATTTCATCGTAGTAACCGTGCTGGAATGCTTTATCCAGCGGTACATCATATTCGTCTATTATAAAAATAGTATTCTTGCCATAGTGTTTAGTCAAAAGCTGAGATAACACTTTTAATGATGAAATAACCACACCATCACTCATATGATATTTTCCATCTTTAATCTGTATAATTCCCTGATACTGCTCTTTTTCATTTTTACTGAGCTTATCACTATTCATTAGGAACGAAAATCCATTTGCTATTTCACCTATTATCTGGACAAGTGCATCATATGCCCTGTCAAACGTTAACCCGTTAACATCTTTAAATGATATAAACACAACCGGATATTTTCCCATGTATTCATTGCATAAAGCTGTATTTTGTGAAATATACAAGCCATCAAATATAGATTTATCCGTACCTATTTGAAAAAAGCTCTTAAACATACTCATATTAAGAGTCTTACCGAAACGACGCGGACGGGTAAAAAGATTTACTTCTCCCCAATTTTGCAGGAGCTGCTCTATAAGCTTCGTTTTATCTATATAATAAAAGCCCGATTTTCGTATTTTTTCAAAATTATCTATTCCAACCGGTAATTTTAATGTTCTATCCATCAAAGCCTCCATAAAAAAATCCGCTATAACTGTTAATCATAGTATAGCGGATTATTTTATAAAATACAATAATTGTGTTATTGGGTTCTCTTTTAAATCCTACTGACCTTTCCAGCCTCTATCTTCATGACCTCATCACACAATATTTCTATATCCTCATGTATGTGACTGGCTAAAATAACCAGTTTCCCCTGCCCTTTGAGATCAAGCAGTATTTCTCTTATATCACTTACGCCTATACTATCAAGTGCATTCATCGGCTCATCCAGTATAAGAATGTCCGGATTTTCCATCATAACCTGTGCAAGACCAAGTCTTTGTTTCATTCCAAGAGAATAGTGCTTTACTGATTTTTTATCGTCCGGATCCAAACCAACAGTTCTAATACATCTTCTTATATCATCATCTGTTATCGTTCCTCGTATTGATGCAAGATATTTCAAATTTTTAAAACCTGAATAATGTGGTAGAAATCCGGGATTTTCAATTATAAAACCTATATTTTCCGGAAAATCCACATCTTTTCCTACTATTTTCCCATTGACTGACACCGTGCCATCAGTTGTATCCATCAATCCGCAAACACATTTAAGCAACACTGTTTTTCCTGAACCGTTTCGTCCTATTATTCCATATATTTTCCCAGATTCAAATTCCATACATACCTTGTCCAATACTAAATGCTCTTTAAACTTAACCGTAACATCATTCAGCTTAATCAAACTTTTATTTTCCATTCTTTAACCTCTTTACCAGTTTTCCCTTATTATTTGCAACAATACATAAAGTTCCCAGTCCAATTAGCGTTATGCTAAAGAACCTAAATGTATATCCAAGATTGAGCCCCCATTTTGCCGCATATCCATAACACAGCTCTAACTGGGACAAGCTCATAGGTGAAAACTTATACGCATAACCCATCCAATCATTTGCTATACACACATCCAGCACCGATAATATAATACCAATAACAGTTCCTACACCCTTACCGGTTATTTTATTGCCCCAATATATCACCAGTCCCAGCCATAACACACTGCAAAATTCGAGTATAACACTTATTACCAGTGCTAAAAGAGGTGTGTAATTTGCTATTATATTTGGAGACACCGCTAATTGTATGCCATACTGTGTTCCTGCGTTAGTTTTACCTAATGTTCCCCATATTTTACCCCATTCTCCGGAAAAATCTATTCGGGTTATATATGGAATTATGCTTGCAGCAAAAATACCTGCAACATATATAAGTGTCATTTTAATAATATATATGACTTGTCCAAGTCCCCATGCCGTTTTTCCGGAACGTGATACCATATACCGATATGTCTCATTTTCATATGGCGCATTTCCGAAAATAATAATCGCACATGCTGCTATTATAAACTGTACTCTATAGTTGTTTATAACAAATACAAAAGCATACGGTGTTACTTTTACATTAACCAAACTGCTAAAAGATGCAATATTGGTAAGTGATTCCATTACATATATCATAGCCACAAATATTGCAATCGGAATTCTTATATTCTCATATAACATACGGAGATTATATCTTGATACCCGATTCGCTTTAATAAATAGTTCCACTTTTTAAGCCCTCCCTCATTTTTCCAACAAAAAAAGCACCTATAAGTGTGACGATTGTAAGTGATATGGCAATAGCTATAATTAGCGTCACTCCACTTGATTTTATAACTACCTGCCCTATAAGAATCATATCCGGTCTAACCATATCAGGTACCCTTATTATCTGAAATATCCGCACCAGCACATAGCTTCCCAAAAAAGGAGAGAGAAGGACTACCATAAAATCGCTTGTATACAATGATACACAAAGAGCCAGACTTGACCATATAACACCACGACAAAATGCCAATATACTCAACGTCAATATATATAACTGCGGATAATATACAGCGCTCCATTCATGAAAATAATCTGATACTACTGCTCCCTCAAACTCATCTCCTGCAATAGGAAATCTCATTGCAAGCATTAAAAACAACAATACAGTTCCACATACTGCAACAAATCCTCCGGATATAGCACTAACGATAAATTTTGCAAATATATATCTGTTTTTTCCTTCTCTGGAAACAATATAAGAAACAGCTTTATTATTTCGTTCCTGACACAAGCTTACAGAAAATGGCAATGCTGTAAATACCGGCAGCATATACTTGGTACACATTCCACCAAAAGCAGCATTGGAGAAAAAATATCCTACATATCCCTGTCCGTTTCTTAAGCCGGCTATCAAATCGTTAAATGAATCAAAGCATATTGAAAAAATAATACCTGCTATCGCAATTATAAGTCCTGCATTTATTGTCCTGCCAAATTCTGCCCTAATGACTTTATTCATGCTATTTCATCTCCCGTAATTGCATTTATTCTAATTGTATATCCACCAGCTTCAGCGCCATTTCCATTTACTTCAAAATCAAGACACCATACAGGAATAAGTTTTATATCCGTAAATGAATCATTCTGCAAAAGTGGGAAATATTCCATCCATATATTAGTAGCTTTATATTCATCAGTAAGTATCACGTCTCCGAATCTCTTATTTAAAGCCTCTGTAATTCCCTTTTCTCCGATAATATCAACATTTGCATTACATACATCAGGCTCCTCCATAATTCCTGATACAAAAACTGATTCTATTCCTCTATTTGATATCATAACCTCAATGTTTACAGGCTGTGTAATCAGCACATCTCTTGTCTGCTGCAATATCGGATCATCATTTGCATACACCTGCAGACCGTCTATCTTTATTCCATATGTAAAACAATAGATTTCTGTATCTGTCCCAAATGTCATGCTCTGCTGTTTTTTTGCACTTAGAAGGTCTTTATAATCAGAATCCTGTTCCATATTACTTTGTATATTGTTTAAATCAGCACTATTAAATGCCGTAATATTCTCTTTACCAAGCTCGCCCGGTATTCCCATTTTATCAGTCAGTTCTTTTACCTGTGCCCTTGCCTCGGTTATTGATTCAAACTGTAGCTCCTTAGTTTCTGCAAGCTTTTTTTCATCTGCATATCCACAAAGTAACTGCAGATATGATGTATCATCATCCTTAGAATAGCTCATTGAACCTGCTTCTCCACCAATATAGGAATCGTCATAATTAAACCCTCCGGCATCATCTTTTACCAAGTCTGATTCTTTTATGTCCGGATACAAATATGCCATAATATCCTTCAGATTAAAATCTTTTAATTTAGTGTTATATTCATTTAACTGTGTTTCAGGCATTTGCAAGGTTGCATCAATATATAGATTTTCATCAATTTTCTTATTTATTATTTCTTTGCTTCCTGTTTTTTCAGTATCTTGAGAATTAATTTCTGTATTATATTTTTTTGTATTGTTTATTTCATTACTATTGTTTGAAGATGTACATCCAGCTAGTGTCAGACCTAATCCACATGTAACTGCGCATACTTTAATTAGTGTTTTTTTATTCATTTATATCAGTTCCCTTCTTATTTAAGCTCACATGCAAAATCAGCTACCTCACATGGCTGTTCTCCGTCATCTTTTATAGTTTCTTTAATCCCTTTAAGACCAATCTCCTTACTTTCTGAGGTTCCATCATTATAGGTAACTGTACATGTTATCACTACATCATCAGTAAGTTTGGTAATCCCCTCAACATTATCATCCACAAAATCAGATTCAAATAACTCATAAATTTTCTTATTTTTTTTAATACCTTTGATAGCAAATATAGATGTATCAGACTCCTGCTTATCATATGCTAACGTATAACTTGAAAGCTCACGTATATCATAATTTTCTTCATCTGTCTCATCTTCCTTGCAGCCTTTCGGTGCAAAACCACCAGCATTAAAATATTCCCCTGTATACTCTGTACAATCAGTTATTATACTATTTCCATGTTTTTCACAAATCCAAAAGGCAGCTCCCTTTATACTGTAAGTTACTGTGGCAATATTATCGCCTTCACATTTAAAGCGCATCCCGGTATTATAAGCTACGCTCTCACCATCTTCTCCTCCGTTTATAACATAGCCATTTTTGTCATATCCGGCAAACTTGAGCGGTACACTTACCCCTTTTTCCAATTCTTTTGCATAGCAGGTTATAACAAACGGACTATTTTCGGCTACTGTTTGGTCTGTATCTTTATCTGTACCAATTGTAAAAGTTCCGCTTGCATTAATTCCTAAAATCAGCGCCAGACATGCCGCTACTGCTGCAAATATCTTGACAAACTTCTTTCTGCTTTTTCGCACTTTTCTGTATAGATAAATATCCTCATCTGCCACCTCCGGAATAAGCGTCTGTTGTAATATTTTTTCCAGTTTTTCATCTGTCATATCCTATAGCCTCCAGTCTCTCCTTTAACATCTTTTTTGCTTTCCTGATACGCGTCTTTACAGTTCCAAGTGGAATGTCCAATGTCTTTGCGATATCTTCGGCACTCATATTTGCAGAATAATTCATATATAATGAAATTTTGTACTTTTCCGGCAGCTCATATACGAGCTGTTTTACCAGATTTGTCTCATCCTTCTTCATATATTGTTCTTCAGGTGTAAGTATATTTTCATTTCGTATCTGCTTTCCATCTTCATTCGCCAAATCATTCAGACTTACAAACAATACCTTTTTATTTCTGACCGCGTACTTACGTTTTTTGTTCTTTAAAAGCAAAATTGAAATGGATATCGCATAGCTCTTTATATTCTGCTCACAGTCTAAGCTCTCTTGCTTTTCTAGCAGTTTTAACATTGTGTCCTGATAGAGTTCATTTCCGGCTTCATTGCTATATGCAATCATGCGGCAATATCTTAATATGTCTTTTCCACTATCCTCAACAAATTGTTCAAATTCCTTTTTATTCATAAGCTCCTTATCCAATCATTTTTATCCTCAAGCGCTTAAGGTTTTGCCCTTATACTTTTATATTGTAACGTATAGTGATAATAGATTTAAACAGGAAATAAAAAAACTCCGGAGCAGCAATCTGCCCGGAGTTCTCATATATAGTAAGCTTGTCTTACTCTAACGTATACTCAACATCATTAACTGTTATAGATGAAATCTGATCAGTGTCTACCAGACGGTTAAACTACATCACATATTCTCCCGTCAGAGTGCCACAACTGTAAGCCGTGTTATCTTTTTCAACGTCACACGAATGACGTCCGTCAGCATTACTTTCCATAACAACATAATTTGTTCCATCTTTATAATTTATAGCTACATAATAGCAGTTCACAGGATCTGCTGCCTGAACCTCGCTGAGCCCGAATCCTTTGCTCATGTCCACTTTAAGAGATAAAAGTGAAACTTTTATTTTACCTCCGGCAGGATTAACAAATGTTGTCTCCGCTACCACATTACTGCTAAATGGAATTTTGATTGATGATGATACAACCTGATTTTCTAATTCTTCACGTTTAGGATCTTCGTAATCAAGCGCATAAATTTCCTTTAATTTACATGGATATTCCTCTATCTTCTTTTCAACATAATTTTGATGATCATCTAATGTTATATATTCATAACAATACAGTTTTTCATCTGTCGAATTTTCTAAATCTACTATTGTACTTCCACTTCCTATACTAAAATTAAAAGTAGATTCCTCAGAAATCCATGCTCATTTTGCCTCATTATCCAACTGACTATAATTTAAAGCATCCACCCCACCTGCTTTTTCAAGAGTATACTCGATCACTGCAGAATTATTATCTCTGACAACGGATAAAATTGTGATTGTTGTGCCATCAATCTCCTTAGTAATATTTGGATAAGACATACTGTCTCCAATAAGAGACTCTGCCAGTCCCTCATCCCTTAATATGCAATATGCAACATTATACATTTTCTGTTCATATAGCTTGTAGCATCTTTCGATAAATCTAATCGATGCTCTTTTCTCATTCATAATGATTACACCTCCTGTAGCAGTTTTAAAATCATTCATCGTACGATTTGTGTTTTCACTATATATAACCGAATTATATAATGAAATGTGACAAAATCTTAAAATTATTCAAAAAAACTCCGGAGCTCACCAATCTTTGCTCCAGAGTTCTATAAATCTATCTACAACACAGCTGAATCTTCTGCGGATAATATTGAAACACCATATATATGTCTTCATTATCGATTTTGCTCCATGTATTATCATCAAACCACTCATCATTTATAATTACCGGCAAAATAATCAACACACTTTCCCCCTCCTTAAGGCTTATATCCATGCTGTCAATTGAAGGATTTAATTCATAAAAAAGTTCCATATCAAACTGGGTACCATTATTACATATCTCAAATGCAATATTTGTAATATCAAGTGTCGTAGTATCAGACTTTGCTTTTGTAACAGACAATGTAACAAGTCCGGCTCGTTCTCTATCCAACGGGAACTCAGCACCATCACTTGTTTCCATATATACATAATCCGGACATTTGTTTTTTATGAGATTTCCATCTCCCCATTCCCATCCGGACTGCTTTATGTCATAATTTCCTATTTTTATAGTTTCGTAACTTTCATATGTAATAATATTTGGATTCGGATAAATTCTGTTTAAATATATTATCCTTATCAAAATTATAACAGCTATAACTACTATAGCAACTGCGATTAACGGTTTTATTTTTTTCTTATTCATAGCAGTCTCTTTTCACCTATTTCTTTAATTCAAATCTTCCGCTCTCTACCAGATATATTACATCAGATAAATTCTCCAGTTCGTCCTTGTCGTGTGAACTGAGCAATATCAAACAGCCTTTATCACGCATATCCAATATAATATCAGCAAGGGTTTCCTGTCCCTTTTTATCCAATGCATTAAAAGGTTCATCAAGTAAAAGTAACTGTGGATCCTCCATTATCGCACATGCAATCCCTAATCGCTGCTTCATACCAAGTGAATACTTTCTGAATTTGCGCTTATCATCAGACTTTAAGCCCACCAGCTCAAGTGCCTTGTATATATCAACATTTTCTTTATTTATAGATGCAAGCATTTTTAAATTATCATATCCTGTATAACTGTCTATAAACGCAGGATTTTCTATAAGAAGTCCTATCTTCTGTGGAAATGCCATATCCCTTCCAAGGACTTTTCCATCTATTTTTATCGTACCACTCGTTGGATACATCAAGCCGCTTACTGCTCGCATCAACATTGTTTTGCCGGAGCCATTTACGCCCTGTAATCCATATATATTACCACTTTCCAGTGTCATGCATACATCATCGAGTACCAGAGCATCCTTTATCTTTTTAGAAACATGTTCTATCTCTATCTTCATAAAATACCTCACAAAATATTTTTTCTGTTAAAATACATACTTCCAACTATCATAGAAAGCACCATCACAACAATACTGCTTATGATGCCCACTCCTGCATCCATTCCTCCTGCACAGATCGTATTGTTTCTTATAATCATCATATAATTTCCCATAAAAACAGGTTTCATCCAATACACCGAGATAATCAGATAGACTATCACTGAAATATATCCCATTATTGATCCTAAAAAAATGCTTATCGTAAGTTGTACTATTGCAATTGCAGATGCACAAGTTGCCGGAAGTATAAGCCATATTATACAAATCTGTCCGAGTGACAACTGTTGCATATCTACTCCCAAATACATAAGCATATCTTTATAATTTGTGTTCCATTTTCCTATAAGTATTGTCATAATTACAAGAGCAAATACCATTATCAGATAATATGCAAAAACATTAATAATCATCCATATATATTTACTCCACAACCATTTCAGACGGCTGCCTGACAATATCAATGTCTTTTTGCCCGCTCCATATAGATCAGATATTGGATAGAAACCAACCATAAAAAATAAAAAGGCATAAAATAAAAACCATGATACCGGTATTGTAAACACACTATCATTTGTTTTTACATATGGCTCCATTCCTTGCAATATATTTGTAAAATATCCTAATATTCCAAGCTCCGGTGAGCTTACCATAAAATCATTTATCGTAATATCCGCAAAAAACACAAACATAAACAGACAGACTATCCACTTTATCCGGTTTTCCCTAAATCCTTTTTTCAGATCATATATCATTAAATTAACAAATATTTTCTTATTCATATGCAATTAATTCTTTCTTCAATGCGTATATATAAAATGCTATATTTACTGCCAAAAGAATAACAAATGATTCTGCCATCACCACTGCATTATTCCTAAAAGGCGCACTCGGTCGCAAAAACATTACAGGGGATAAATCCACCCTTGAAATAAAGTGCACAGTACAAAATACGAATACATATATAATGAATGGTGTAAGCAATATCCAGAACTTGTTTCTCACAAAATTTACCGCCCACAATACTGCACAGTTCAAAAGCCCCCAAAAGCATCCATCTATCGCAACAAAAATAGTATTATATACCAGCGGATGTGTATAAAACACCCCGGACATTACATCAATACCTCTGATTGGAAAAGTTCCTGTTCCCACCTGTGGTATTACCATTGGAAACACCATAGCCGTTAATATAAAATCAAACACTAACGGCATAATCCCTATAACGCATCCACTTACAAATGCAGTCTTGTATTTTGCACTGATATAACTTTTCTTTCGTCCTCTTGATATGATTTGTGACGCATATCCTGACTTGATGTCAAAATAAAAGCTTCTTCCATACGGCACAGCGCACAATGCCGGCATTATCAGATATAATAGTAACGGTTGGACGCTCGCATTGTCTGCCCCAATCCATTTTTCATATACCGATAGCGGATATGTATCAGAATATATGTATCTTCTCCATACCCAAACATTTTCCATAAAATGCCATAAACATATTCCCATTGCAACAAACACAACAATGATGAAATATTTATTTCTAAAAGCTCTCTTCATCTCCAATTTAAAAGTTGCATCCATAATCTAGATCTCCAATTTAAAATACTTCTGTATCATATTATTTGTTTCATCATCAATACCTTTTATCTCATAATATATATTCTTACTGTTTTCAGGCATATACTCGTCAGTAATAATATATCCAATCTCCGAAGTAACACTTTCTCCGGCTTTGAGCTTATAATGATATACTTCATTTTCCTGCCCACCGTTCCAGTACTTATCTATATAAACAGCATCGGCAGACTCCTGAACCATTTCCATATCATCTTTTATGGCACATAACATACCTGCATTTCTTAAAATATCGATTTCCTCAGCATTATTGTTTGTAATGGTCAACGTAAGAAAAATATAACTGTTTCCATTGCTTAGATTATAGTTATCATCTATTGCATCTCCATATAAATCCTTTAGAAAATCCGCCACTGTATCTTTGCTTCTATTACCAAACTGAGTGGTATGCTCATATGAATCTATTTTGTATGACACACCTGATATAGTAACATTTTCATCAGTAGATATAATATCTCCTTCATCCGCATATTCCGGATCCTGTATATATGTTGCCGGCGGCTCATCTGCCATAGTATCATTATCTTCAACAGCTCTTTGGGTTTCATCCCTTATAATTCCTGATTTGCCGTCAGGCTGTCCGGTTGCAGCCGAACATGCTGAAAGACTAAATGCCGTGATGACCGATAAAATTGCTATAATTTTATTTTTCATGTTGTTTTCTCCTTAACTTCCGGTAATAGCAAAGTTTTCCTACTTTACAGTTACAATTGTAAGTATTTGTTATGTTATAGCTACATTAAAAACAAGTACTATGCATACTATATAAGCTGATGCTACGTTAACAATTCAATATTACGTACATCAGCTTATATTCTATCAATTACCTTTTAGCTTTATTGTCCGGACTCCATTTTCCTGAAGCATTAAACTTATATCCATAATTTGGATTTCCCGCAATTGCTGCAATATTGTATCCACTCTCTTTGACCCAACTAGTCATATAATAGTATTGACCTGCTTGATTAAAAGAATATGTTTTTCCTCTTGAACAATCAACTGCTGTTTTTGAGCTATATGAACTATATCCTACAGCATGTGCAGTATATGATTTTCCACTATCAATACTTGTACACTTCATATATAACTTACTTGTGTCTTCTTTTGCTCTCTTATCTGTATATTTTTGAGCATTGTTAAAATCAAATGAATAATATGCATCATGATAATTGTTTGCATATGTTGTCACACCACCAAGTGTACAAACCATCATTCCTGCTAACATAGCCGAACCCATTAGCTTTCTTACTTTGTTAAACATAATAATCCTCCAAATAATCTAAAATTTACAAGTTACATAACAATAATTATTGTTGCTCGAAGTTGATGACAATTTCGATTATCATCATTTTCGTTATTTTTTCAATACTATTTACACGAAGCGACATTTTTATGCCCTTTTTGGTCATTTTTCATCAAAGCTATCACCTGTAGTATCTCTGCCAACATTACTCCAGATTCAATAAACTTTGTGTAATATCTATATCCCGCTATCCATTGCAATTCCACAATAATAAACAGAACCACTACTATTAAAATCGTTATTTTTTTACAAAATCTTTTATCATCATTATCAAGCCGTTTGTTTGCAGAATCTATTGGACTAAAAATCATCAATAAGATACTTGAGCCAATATATATAACATTAAAGAACATATTGTTATTTATATACTTTGATATCTGTAGCATAGTCACAATTACTATACTGGATATGATAAGGCATTTATAGAAACTATCCGCATGATACCCACCGGAAAATTTCCTAACTGCTATAAATGGCATAATCATAGCTACTGCCTCTATCGGCATTTCCAAAAACACCCCTATAACCAAAGCAAATACTAAGGGATATAGGAGCGAAAACAAACAATGAACTGCATATGCATACAGTTCACTTTCGTCTGCGGCAATAGCTTTTTGTCTGATAAGCCAATCTGCTATTTTCTCGCTCATGTTATTTAGTTTTTCTTTTAAATTTTGCAAGGTTTTCTGGTTGCTTTGGTTCATACATTACAGTGCATGATGCTGAATTAGCTTCTAATTTTAACATCATTTGTAAAATCTTTCCTACTGAATTCACATTCTTTCTCTCCATAATAATTCTCCAATCGTCATTAATATTTTTTCATCAACTTCAACTATAACTTATCTCATTTCGTTACAACCGTCCATGTATAATGCACGAAGCGACATTTTTATGCCCTTTTTGGTCGATTTCACTGCCAAAAATAACCTCTTTATGTCTTTTTATGTCATTTCCTTGCTATCCTTGGTATACTTCTCTATAATAATCTTAACCGATTTTCACGAGGAGACTTCATATGAGAATACTTATTTGTGATGATGATTCATCAATTATACAATCGCTATCCCAGATAGTGACCACATATTTTAATAATAAGAAAATAACTTGTCCTGAAATTGTAACCTTTGATAATGGGGAATCGCTCCTGTCCGATAAAGGCGATAAAGATATTGTCTTTTTAGATGTTGAAATGCCCGGTTTTGATGGAATATATGTAGGTAACAAGCTTAAACAGCAAAATGAATCCGTTATTATTTTTATAGTAACATCCTACATTGAATATCTGGATGCAGCCATGCGCTTTCATGTATTCAGATATTTATCCAAGCCAATAGATAAGCAACGATTATTTCAAAATCTGGATGATGCGCTTGAGCTGTATTATTCTGCCAATAAGGAAATCGCTATAGAAACCAAAAATGGTGTTACTGCTGTATCAACTAATGATATCGTATATGTAGAAGCTAAGTGCAGAAAAATCATAGTACATACTCTCACAACCGATTTCGATTCTACCCAGACATTACAATTTTGGATTGACCATTTACCAGTATCTATGTTTTTTCAATCGCACCGCAGCTATATTATCAATCTCGCTAAGGTAACCAGTTTTGACCATGAACTTATTTACCTTTGTGATGGACAATTTAATGCATACCTTACCCGTAGAAAATTTACTGAATTTAAAAAAGTGTATTTGCAATTTATGGAAAGTAAGAGGTAATCCTTATGACTACAACAATTTATTATATTCTGGTATATTTTGTCGAGGCACTTATCTGCCTTCAATATACCTCAACTGTATTTTTTAAGCGCCATTCACAATTTAGAACATATTTTACTATATTTATTGTATATTCAGTATTGTTTGCACTTTCATTTTTACAAAATCAATATATTAATACTATCAGCTTCTTTATATTACAGGGATTAGCTTTTTATTTTCTATACCATACTACGCTGATAAATGCTTTTTTTCACGCACTTATTCTCACAATAACAATGACATTCACAGAACTCATTGCGCTAACTATTTTTTCTTATACAAGCCTTAACTTTTATGAAAACATAAATTTCAATAATTCTACAACCGTGATGGTTATTATATGTAAATTACTATATTTCATAGTTTCCTTTTTTATATCACATACAATATGCCACAAGAATAGTAATGGGATTAGATTTTCTTCTAAGGAACGTTTACTTTTGTGCACCATACCATTGCTGTCATTATGGATATCATCTACTTTTGTGCACCTGTGCCTTACAACACCCTTAAAATATAATCTGAATATGATGATAAGTATCAGTATGATTTTTATTCTGCTCATCAACATCCTCGTATTCAGTCTTTACGAACAAATAAAGCAAAAGAATGCCCAAATTGCCGAATTAAAACTGCAGAGCCAGCGCGATGCCGATTCTGCGGAGTACTACAGGACTCTTTCCGAACAGGATGAACAGCAGAAGGTTCTCATTCACGATATCAAGAAGCACCTGAATGCCATTGCTGATTTAAACGAGCATCATGAAACCGACAAAATTGCATCCTATCTTACCCGGGTACTCGGTTCTCCCGAATTGCAGCACTCTGTGCGCGTCTGCGACAACGACCTTCTTAATTCTCTCATATGCCGTTACCAGAAAATCTGTCTCATGAAAAAAATCGCATTTCACATTGATATCAGAAGCAAGTGCATTGATTTCGTAAGCTATGATGATTTAAGCATTTTGTTTGGTAATCTTATGGACAATGCCGTGGAATCTGCCGAGAAGATGGCAGTTAATCCTTTTATCGAATTAAGTGTCTTTTGTAGAGAAAATACAAATATGACTATCATCTCTCTGATAGATTCATGCCGTGTGAATCCTATCGACAAGGATGGTAATCTTGCTCATACAAAAAAACCGAATCCACAGTTTCATGGATTCGGTGTGAAAAGTATTGCCAATGTTGTAAAAAGATATGATGGAGAAATGACTTTCTACTATGATGATCCCTCTAAAACATTTCATATGATAATGATGTTGAGGAATCCGGATGATTATATTTACAGGCATTGAAAGCTGTTTGCTTTAACGTTTTTTTATCATCTCTCATCTGGAGCAAATATTCACAGACATCAAAGCTCTTTGCTTCTTGTTCTGTTTCCCGCTTCTTTAATGAATCATATATTTGCTCCAATAAATAATCAGCATTCACTTTTTTGTTTACAAAGCTATTTTCATCAGCAGAAGCCATTCCATAACCGGCATCTGCTTTCATTGTTTTATAGGCAGAATAATTATTTATCGAATCAGGCGCAGTTCTTCCTTTATAACCCTCATATGACATAAGCGCAAACATTTCTAGATCCGATGCATTCGATGTATCAACATCATTTACATGCACATGATATATTTTTCTGTTATCACCATGTCCATATGCCACTTGAACAACCGGATCATCCTCCTTTGATGTCTTCACATATGAAGCTAAAACTATCTGACTTTCTGTATCAGACAGTCCAAAACTTGTCATTCCGATATTTTTCAGCTTATCATTTGGAATTTCCTTATCCGGTGACACCTGTTCAACTGCATTTTTATTATTTACCAATTTATTGTAAAGAGAACTGTTATTTTCCGACAACATATTCATGTATATTTCAGTAAGTTCACTCTGCCTCTCCCCACATTTATTTAAGGAATTTTGCTCACTATTTCCTATTTCGAACTCTATATCCATTTTATCGCCTGTTGACTTCTTATTATACTTTGAAGTATATGCCATTGAAATATTTGTTCCCACACCGTTTAACATATATGCCTCCTATCTGTTTTACCAATAATATTACACTTTTAATTATTATCCTTAAGAATTCCAGTCAGAGAATCCGTCAGTAATCCACTCAGGTCAACCTCATAAATCATTTGCCCTGTCAATTCCTGTTGCCTGTAAAATATAATCATATACCACGGTAGATACAGTATATCCCCTTTTCGCTCTAAATTGCTTTTAGAAAAGACAATACACTTCTTAAAATTCCAATTATCTACTTTCATGGCATTGTCTATAGCAGTATGCTTCATGAAATCATTACCTGACTTTATTTCAACAAGCTCTGTTGATAAACCATTCTGCAACACAAAATCCAGCTCACCTATTTTCTTGGAATCAAAATAATGTAACTCAAATCCATTTGATTTCAGATTCTGTGCAAATACATTTTCAAGAATACTCCCCATATTAATATCTACATTTCCCATCAAAATTTGAAACTGAATGTTTTCCATGCAGGATGCACATAATAGCCCAACATCGTTCATATAGAGTTTAAACAGGTTTCTTTTCTCATTTAGCTGCAATGGTGTTTGTGGTTCTGTCACATTATAACAGGGCAAGGCTACACCAGCATCTGACAGCCAGTTAAAACTATCCTCATATCTACTTAATCTGGCATTTTGATCAAGACTGTTTATCTTAAATCTACGCTTTTTATCATTAAGCTGCGCCGGAATACTGTCAAATATAGCTTTTATTTTTATTTTTTCATTCCCGGATGCGTATTTTGCAATATCCAGTCTGTATAAATCCAAAATACTTTTTTGGTTTTGTACTACCTTTGCTATATCATGCGTATCAACATATATCTGGACATTTTCCGGCATTCCTCCCACAACAAGATAAGTGTAAAAAAGCTTACATAAAGCCTCGTGTACTGTATCCGTTACCGCCTTTTCGTTTTCATAACAGTATTTAAGATAATCTAACGTCTGCTTTTGTATACCATTTGCCTGTATATACTCCTCAAAATCGAGAGGATACATATATAGCAGTTGTTCAAAACCAACAGGGTAAGATTCTACTTCCTTATATCTTACGCCAAGTAAAGAACCGGATTCAATAAAATCATACCGTCCATCTTCTACAAGAAATTTTATAGCAGAACGTACTTGTGGACATTCCTGTATTTCATCAAGCAATATAAGGGTACGATGCGGTTTCAAATCCTTTTGAATATATGCCGTAATATTCGTAATAAGTTCATCGGCTGTCAATTTTCCGTCAAATATCTTTGTCGCATTCTTATCCGTAACAAAATTTATTTCAGCAAAACACTCATATTCATTTTTACCAAACTCACGAATCAGTGTTGTTTTGCCAATCTGTCTTGCACCGATTACACAGAGAGCTTTTTTATTTGTATTGTTTTTCCATTTCAAAAGCTCTCTATAGGCTTTTCGTTTTAGCATTCAACTTCTCCTGTAACATTATTCCTTAAAATCTACCATGTATTTGTAACATAATTCTCATTTTTTTCAGTACAATTGTAACATAATTCTGTACATTTTTCCAACATTGAATTTTTATTTTCAAAAATCCAAAAATATTACAAAAACACTGTCCGTAGACAGTGCACATAATCTCATGTTGCCTACTTCCATCACTCCTCCAAATCTGTTATACTGATTATATAAAAATGAATTGGAGATGGGACAATGGGTATTTATTTTAATCCGGGAAATGGCAGCTTTACAAAAGACAAAAACAGTCAGCTATATATTGACAAAACCGGTCTGATTGAATATTTAAATAGAGTTATCTGTACTAATGCCAACTGCATAAGTGTCAGCCATGCCAGAAGGTTCGGTAAATCCCATGCTGCAGGAATGATCGATGCATACTACAGCAGAGGCTGCGATTCATCAAATCTTTTTGCAGATTCTGAAATTGCAGCTAAGGACAGCTATGCTGTACATTTGAATAAATACAATGTCATACACATTGATGTATCATCATTTTGGGACGCTTACAAAGATAATGTGATAGAAAAAATCCAGGAATATATTTATGACGAACTTAAACAGGTATATGGGGATCAGATAGATTATACCAAGATGATCAGTGCTGTACTCATGTCCGTTTACAACATTTCCGGTATTCCATTTGTTATAATAATTGATGAATGGGATTGCGTAATCCGAAATGGTGGAAATAAAACACTGGTTCACAGCTACCTTCAGTTTCTTCATTTGTTATTTAAGAGCGAAGAGTCAAAAACTTTTTTAGCTTTGGCATATATCACCGGTATTCTGCCAATCAAAAAAATTAAAGATGAATCAGCTCTGAACAACTTCCGTGAGTTTACAATGTTGAAATCTAAACAATTGACTAGATATTTTGGTTTTACAGAGGATGAAGTTAAAAAGCTGTGCATCACATATGATATGGATTTCGAATCAATAAAAGCATGGTATAACGGATATCTGATAGACGGGCTTCATATGTATAATCCTAATTCCGTTGTTCAGGCTATGCTAGATAATGACTATGATTTTTACTGGAAAAATACATCCTCGTTTGAATCAATCAACACGTTTATCACCATGAACTACGCCGGTTTAAAGGATGATGTGCTCGCCATGCTTTCCGGCGATAAAATCAGAGTTAATGTAAATACCTTCCAAAATGACCTTACTACAGTTGCTTCAAAGGATGATGCACTTACAGCTTTAATTCATTTAGGTTATCTCGCTTATGATGCCAATAGGAAAATGGCATATATACCTAATTATGAGGTTGCTGCTGCATATGATCTTGCATTACAGACCGGTTCATGGAGTGAAGTAGCCAACTCCATTTCAAAATGTGATGAATTATTAGATGCTACCCTAAATGAGGATGCTGATAAAGTCGCTGAATTGGTAGAAATAGCACATGAAACATATACATCTGTTCTTAAGTACAACGACGAAAATTCTTTAAGCTGTGTTCTCACAATGGCATATTTTACTGCAAATGCATATTACAATATTGTCAGAGAATTTCCAACCGGCAAAGGTTTTGCTGATCTTGTTTTTATTCCAAGAGCGAATGCCTGTGGCAGACCTGCAATAGTAATTGAACTTAAGTACAATGCTTCCGCTGATTCTGCCATATCACAGATTAAAAACCGCAGATATCACGGAGCCTTATCAGGATACAGCAATCATATCTTACTTGTCGGAATTAACTACAGTAACACATCTCATAATGAAAAAAAGCATACATGTATAATTGAAAGTATTAATAACCTCGATTAACAAACTCAAAAAGCCGAATCCACACTCCCATGGATTCGGCTTTTGTATATACACTTCTATTTTCTATTTTGTATGAAGCTGTCAATCATCGCAATCACACCATCTACACCAAGCTTTGCCACATTCAGGCACAGGTCATAGTTTTCTGCCTGTCCCCACTCCTGTCCGGTATAGTATTTGTGATAGGTCTTTCTGTTGTCATTTGTCTCACGCACAACAGTCTTTGCCTTTCTCGCTGAGACTCCATGTGTATCAGCCACAGTATCAACGCAGAAGGCATCATTCGCTGTCAGGAAAACTGAGACAACATCATCTCTTCCCTGAAAGGCAAAGTTTGCACATCGTCCCTGAATCACATATCCCTCACAGCCGTCCTCAATCGGCAGCCTGTCTATAAATGTAAGAGCCCTAGCCGGAGTATCATGCAGCACATTATCCTCCTCCGTCTCCATCACAATAGAGTAAAGCAGGGAATTAACCGGTCTCTCACTGTAAAACTCCTCATACTCATCGTAGCAGCCTGCCTCTTTGGCACCGGCCGCAATAGCCTCTCTGTCCATGAAATGTAAATGATATTTCTCAGCGACTGCTCTACCGATACTATCTGCATCGCAACCGCACTTTCTAGCAATAGTAATTATCATATAAATATAGCTCCTTTCTGTAGAAAAAGCCAACGCGCAGGAAGCGCTCAGACAAATCAATAAAAGTTTGCAAACACCGATGCAAACACCACCGTAAGTATTCCTGCCACCGCGATAGCAAGAGAGCTCATGGCGCCCTCTATCTCGCCAATCTCGATAGCCTTCGCTGTTCCGATGGCATGTGATGAAGCGCCAAGCGCCAGTCCCTTCGATATAGGCTCAGTGATTCTGAATATTTTGCAAACAAACTCTCCGAGTATATTTCCAAGCACACCTGTCACGACGATAACTGCGACAGTGATGGTCACATATCCACCGAGCTCCTCTGATACGCCCATACCGATAGCTGTCGTGATGGACTTTGGCAGCAGTGTGACATAGTCCTCGTGTGAAAGCCCCATAAGCACTGACAGTACAAGCACTGTCACAAGGCTTGTTATGACTCCTGCCGTGAGTCCAAGCGCGACTGCTGCTATATTTTTCTTGAGCAGGGTCCACTGCTCATAGAGTGGTATCGCAAGGCATACCGTGGCCGGTGTCAGAAACCAGCTAAGGTACGATGCCCCCTTATTGTATGTGTCATAATCCACATCTGCCACAACAAGCACTATGATGGTCAGTACTATTGAAATGAGAAGCGGATTGAGTATTGCAAGCTTAAACTTCTTCTTTAAAAGCATACCTAGCAGATATGCAACCAGACTTACTGTGACACCGGCAAAAAGCGATGTCTGAAACAAATTATCCATTATGATTATCCTCTATCTTATTTATTTTCTCCAGCATCAACCCTCTTGCGCTTCTGCATACGGATTACGAGCTGTGAAACATGTCCTGTAGCAATCATTACAGTAAGAAGTGCCACAACCGTGATTACAATCACCGGTACGAGCACCGGCTTAAGATTTCCCCAGGATGACATAAGCCCCACTCCCGCAGGGATAAACATGACAGGCATTATCTCTATCATGAATTTGCCTGCACTCCTTACAGAGTTAAGCGGTATCAGGCCTGTCAGCAGACCTATGAAAAGTATAACCATACCATATATGCTCGCCGGAACAGGCAATGGCAGTAAATATTTGAGTATCTCACCTACAAACGAAATCGCAAGTATGATGAGAAATTGCTTTAATAATTTCATTTTATATTGTATCTCCGTTATATATATTTCGTGACTATTTGTAACTGTTTATCTGTGTTCCCTGACCATCATTGTACATACAATGGCAAGCAGCACGCTTGAAGCCCATATAGCGCGTATTCCTATGTGCAGTGAGCACACCCCGCCTATACCTGCTCCTATTGCAAATATCAGAATGATTCCATAGTAGTGCGCGGTCTTTTTCAGTGCCCCGATATTTCTGTCACGCAGATATATTGACAGGCTCTCTGTACCGCTTCTTAAGTTGCCGATGCACATAGTGCTGGCGTAGCCGTAGCCGTTTACCTTTCTGAAGGACTGCACCTGCATAGAACAGCTGAATGATACAAGCATGGTCGCTATCATGTCGTACCTGTGTGGTATGAAGCCGACCACAAACAGTATGATTATCTCTATCGCCACCACTATCTGACGCCAGTGGATGCGCTTTGCCTTCTTATATCTATGCCCGATTCTCTCTGCCACAAGCACACCGAGTGCAAATGAAAGGATTGGGAAAAGATACGATAGTCCCTTCATCCATTCACCTATCATCAGATGCTGGCTCATCAGCACCACGTTTCCTGTCTGCGCATTCGAGAACACCTTGTTTCTCACATTGTAGGTGTAGGCATCCTGAAAGCCTCCGGAAAGTGCCAGAATCGCACTCAGCAAAAAGGTCTCTGATGTCTGAATCCTTATTTTTTCTTTTTCAGTCATTTTTTCGCCTCTTTTTCTCATATTCGCTGTTAGCTGCCACACCCTCGTGTGCCCTACAGCAATTACATATTTACAGCAATCCACACGGTTTATTATTATAGAAAAAAAGGGCGGATATTTCAATACCCGCCCCAAATATACAGTGTATTAAATTTTGCACAATACCTAAAATATATATTGGATATACATAATAGATATACATGATAGCTATACCAGATACTTTTCTTCAAACTCAGATACCGGTACCGGTTTTGAGAAATAATATCCCTGGAACTCATGACAGCCCATCATTGTGAGCATATCAAGCTGCTTTTTCGTCTCCACACCCTCTGTGATGACGTCCATGCCTATCTTGCCTGCAAGCGTGATGATACTCTCTAATATATCCTGTCCCTTGACCTCGTTCTCAGATTTGCGAAGGAAGCCCATATCGATTTTCAGCACATCGGCACTGATATCCTTTAGCATGTTGAGTGATGAGTAACCGCTTCCGAAATCATCAATCTCCACCCTGAAGCCTACGCCCTGAAGCTTGTGGATAATATTCATATTCTTCTCAAAATCGGTCATCAGCGTTGTCTCTGTAATCTCCAGATGCAGATTGGACGCTGCTATGCCATATTTATTAATCAGCCCTGTAAAGGTCTCATATATATCTATAATGTAGAAGTCCTTTGTAGATATATTTACAGATATATGATAGCTTCCATAGCCTTTTTCCTTCCACTCTGCAAGCTTTTGCGCTGCCTTCTCCCATATATAGAGGTCAAGCTTGTAAATGAGACCTGCGTTCTCTAAAATATCAATAAAAGCATACGGTGTCAGGATGCCTCTTGATGGATGAACCCAGCGCACCAGCGCTTCTGCGCCCTTTGCAGCACCATCACGTTTCACCTGTGGCTGTAAGTACATGACAAACTCATCATTTTGCAATGCCGGCTCAAATTCACCGAGCAGACGTCTCTGCTCTATTGATATCTCAAGCAGATGCTCATCATAGTATGCCACACAGCAGTCGTAATTATTCTTTATGGTGTCTGCCGCTATATTAGCCTTGTCTACCATAATGCTGACAGCCTCATCCCTGTCTCTTATCTCATACACACCCATGTATGTATGCAGATGGAAAGAATTGCCCGAAAACTCACGCTGCAGCTCTTTTATTGAATCTGCCACTCTTTTTTCATCAAACTCTTCTCTTGGCAGACACAGCGCAAAGCGGTCATTCATAAGCCTTGCACAAATGGTCCTCTCAGATGGATTCGATGCCATGAGCTTCGCCTGCTTTATGAGCACCTGATTGCCCTTCTCCATTCCAAATATCTCATTGATGAATTTGAAATCCTTTATATTGCTGCAAATCAGGTAGAAGGTTGTGTCATGATACTTGTTCACCATATCGTGCACATCCTCATAGAACTGGTCACGGTTCAAAAGTCCGGTCAGACTGTCATGCGATGCCTTGTACTTTTCCTGCTCCCACGACTCATACATCTGTGTACGGTCATTGTATACAAAATAATCACATATAACGCGATTGCTCTCATCATATATGCGCTTGTAGGCAATCTCAAAGTAGTGCTTTTCACCGTTTATTTCAATATCTGTTGTCTGGAAGGTCATACTGTCCCTTCTGTCATCTCCCAGCTTTTCAATCCACTGACTATATTTACTTTCATAAACAGACATATTGCCGCCATGCCTGTAAATAGCCTCCATCAGGTCATTGTAATATATGCACCTGCCCTTTCTGTCATAGCAGATGATACCATTGTTCATATCGCGGACCACAAGAGAGAGCATATTTTCTATAAGCTCATTCGGCACATATCTGTATGTCAGGTAATATATGATAATAGCTATAGCACCATATATAATCATGGTGAGGTCATATATGGAGTCCGAACCTATAGTAGCAATGTCAAACGAAAAGCCGATAAAGATAACTACCGCTATAGCCCCATATGCCTCCCTGTACATGCGCGATGATTTGATAATCATATACAGATATGTAAAAATAATCAGAATCACAAACGCATATGTGAATATAAAATGCAGCCTGTACCATAGGCTGTCATTATTGAATACCACCTTAATATTCTCAGCTTTTATGGATTCTATATCAAAAATCTTATTAGTCCAGGTGTTCTCTATAAGCATATATGTGTCCAGCACCGCAAATATCATGGAAGCAGCCTGCACTCCCTTGAAGGTCTTTACAGCACCTGTATAATACTGTGTATAAAACATAAGAGCGATGAGCATCCAGTCAAACAGAGCCATAGTAAGCCCTTTCGCAAGTACTGTAACAGTGTGCCCCGGCACAAATGTAAAAACAAAAAAGACTATAGCGCAGGCAAATGTCAACGTCTCATATATACACACACTTTTACCGAGTCTGTCATGTTTTTTAAAGGAACCGATTGCGCAATGTGCAATCAGTATTGCTTCCAGCAATACTCCCAGTCCATATACTATCCTCATATTCCCACCTGTCTTCTATGACCATATTACTAACCTATATATAGTCATTGTAACTCATTTCATGTGTAATGTAAACAAAAAAGAGGTTGTCACAACCTCTTTTTTGTAATTTATTAACATTTATTATTTTCCTGAAGTTGCTTTCAGTCGTGTCATGGCACGGGCCAGCGAAGCTCTTGAGTGATAATACTCCTGAATACTCTGCTTCTGGCGAAGCTGCTCCTCGGCTCTCTCCTTTGCCTCTCTTGCCCTTGCTATATCGATTTCCTCCGGATGCTCGGCTGTCTCGACAAGCAGTGTCACACGGTTGTTGACTATCTCTACGAAGCCCATTCCCACTACCGCGTACTCCCAGTTGTCACTGCCCTCCGGCTGAAATCTCATCTCGCCCTCATCGACGGCTATGACCATATCCTCGTGGTGGGCGAGGATTTCCTTCTGGCCATCGAACTCAGGGACTATTATGGAACGACATCTTCCTGAGTAAAACACTCTGTTAGCAGCTATTACCTTTAGATAAAATGTATTTGTTGCCATACGATTTGTCCTTCCTTATGCTTTTACTGCTGCATAGTCTTTGCTTTTTCCTTGACGTCCTCGATTGTTCCGACATTGAAAAATGCGTTCTCAGGATACTCGTCCATCTCACCATCTATGATGGCCTTGAAGCCCTTGATAGTCTCCTCTACAGGCACATAGACACCCTGGATACCTGTGAAGTTCTCGGCTACGTGGAATGGCTGTGAGAGGAACTTCTGGATTTTTCTTGCTCTGTATACAAGTACCTTGTCCTCATCTGCCAGCTCCTCCATACCGAGGATTGCGATGATATCCTGCAGCTCCTTGTACTTCTGGAGAATCTCCTGTACCTTTCGTGCTACCTGGTAATGCTCCTCGCCTACGATATCAGGCTCGAGGATACGTGATGTAGACTCAAGTGGGTCTACTGCCGGGTAAATACCCTGTTCAACAATCTTTCTTGAAAGAACTGTTGTGGCATCCAGATGTGCGAAGGTTGTAGCCGGAGCCGGGTCTGTAAGGTCATCGGCTGGTACGTATACGGCCTGTACCGATGTTACCGAACCGTTCTTTGTAGATGCGATTCTCTCCTGCAGCTCACCCATCTCAGTAGCCAGTGTAGGCTGATAACCTACGGCTGAAGGCATACGTCCTAAAAGTGCTGAAACCTCTGAACCTGCCTGTGTGAAACGGAATATATTGTCGATGAAAAGCAGCACGTTCTGGTGCTTCTCATCCCTGAAATACTCTGCCATTGTAAGTCCTGTCTCAGCTACACGCATACGTGCTCCTGGTGGCTCGTTCATCTGTCCGAACACTAAGGCTGTTTTTTCCAGAACTCCTGATTCCTTCATTTCTGTCCAGAGATCATTTCCCTCTCTGGAACGCTCTCCGACTCCTGTAAAGATTGAGTAGCCGCCGTGCTCTGTTGCGATATTGCTGATGAGCTCCTGGATGAGGACTGTTTTTCCTACTCCGGCTCCTCCGAAGAGTCCGATTTTTCCACCCTTTGCATATGGGGCAAGGAGGTCGATGACCTTGATACCTGTCTCGAGGATTTCCTCTGCAGGGTTCTGCTCCTCAAATGTTGGTGGTTCTCTGTGGATTTCCCACTTTTCTTCTGTATCAGGCTGTGCTCCGCCGTCAATAGCTTCACCGAGCACGTTGAACAGTCTGCCGAGAGTCTGCTCTCCGACAGGTGTCTTGATGCCGGCGCCTGTGGCTGTTACTTCCATATCTCTGTGAAGTCCCTCACTGGAAGCAAGCATGATACAGCGTACTGTATTATTTCCAATATGCTGTGCGACTTCCATCACACTTTTTTTGTCACCATTTAAAACTTCTAGTGCGTCTCTGATTGCCGGCAGGTTCTCATCCTCGAACTCTACATCGACAACAGGACCCATAACCTGGATAATTTTTCCTGTTTTCATCAAAAAGCCTACTTTCTCTTTTTCTTCTGCGATTTAGCACCGGCTATTACCTCTGTAATCTCCTGTGTAATCGCTGCCTGTCTGGCACGGTTGTAAAGAATGTCAAGCTCTGCAAGCATGTCCCTCGCACTGTTTGATGCGGACTGCATCGCCATCATTCTGGCGTTCTGCTCACATGAAAATGACTCTACAAGAGCACCGTAGACAAATCCAACAACGTAGTTTGGTACGATACGATCCATGACTGCCTCAGGCGATGGCTTGAGTGCCAGTTCCTCCCTCGGTATGTCTATAGGAATCTGCACAGTGAAGTCTGCCTTTTTCAGTGGCAGAAGCTGTGACATCTGTGTTTCCTCCTGAATCGCATTTATCATGCTGGTATAGATAATATAAACTTCGTCCAGCTCGTTATGTAGATATAGCTCCAAAATTTCTTCTGCAATATTTCTGGCACGGTTGAGTGTCGGATTCTGAACTGTGTAGTGGAACTGTTTTTCAATCTCAATTCCACGCTGTTCAAAATAATGACGTCCCAGCTCTCCGAGTACGAAAAGTGAATGGTTCGGATGATTCTTTAAGTGCTCCTCAGCCATTTTCAGGATATTGTGGTTGTATGAGCCCGCAAGTCCTTTATCGGCTGTTATTACGATATATCCGACCTTTCTGTCCTCAGGCAGCTTATCCTCGTTGGTCTTGAAATAGATGTCCTCCATATCAGGCAGATGCCTGAGTATTCGGCTCATCTCTGATTGCAGTGTGAAGAAATACGGCTCTGTATCTGCCAGCATCTTTTTGGACTTTTTCAGCTTCGAAGAAGAAATCATATACATGGCATTTGTGATTTTAAGCGTATCATTGATACTTTTTATTCGATCCTGTATTTCCTTCGTGTTTGCCATAATACTACCTGTTACCCTTTATACTCTTTTACTGCATCCATGATTTTATTTACGAGCTCTTCATCAATGGCTCTGTTCTCTTCGATTTTCTGTCCGATTTCCGGATAAGAAAGATCCATGTATGAGAGGATATCGCCCTGATATTTCTTGACATCTTTTGTCTCAATTGTGTCAAACACACCGTGGTTTGCCATGATAAGTGTCATTACCTGCTCATGCAGTGACAGCGGATGACAAAGCGGCTGTTTTAACAGCTCCATAAGTGCTTTTCCATGTGCAAGCTGTGCTTTTGTGGCATCGTCAAGGTCTGATGCAAACTGTGTGAAGACCTCCATCTCCCTGTACTGTGCCAGGTCGATACGGATGCTTCCTGATGCCTTCTTCATGGCCTTTGTCTGGGCTGCTCCACCAACTCGGGATACTGAAAGACCCACGTTTACGGCCGGTCTCATACCTGCGTTGAAGAGGTTGCTCTCTAGGAATATCTGTCCGTCTGTGATAGATATTACGTTGGTAGGGATATATGCTGATACGTCTCCTGCCTGTGTCTCGATTATCGGGAGTGCTGTGATTGAGCCTCCGCCAAGCTCATCGCTCAGACGGCTTGATCTCTCGAGCAGTCTTGAGTGGAGATAGAATACGTCTCCCGGATATGCCTCACGTCCCGGTGATCTCTCGAGCAGCAGTGAAAGTGCTCTGTATGCTACCGCATGCTTTGAAAGGTCATCATATACGATAAGTACATCCTTGCCCTGATGCATGAAATGCTCTGCCATGGCTGTTCCTGCGTATGGTGCGATATACTGCAGTGATGCAGGATCGCTGGCTGTTGATGAAAGCACGATTGAGTAATCCATTGCGCCGTGTTTTGTCAGAGTTGACACAATTTTTGCTACTGTTGATGCTTTCTGGCCAATTGCTACATATATACAGATAACATCCTTGCCCTTCTGGTTGATGATGGTATCTGTGGCAATTGATGTCTTTCCTGTCTGACGGTCACCGATGATAAGCTCTCGCTGTCCACGTCCGATTGGGAACATTGAATCGATCGAGAGGATTCCTGTCTCAAGTGGAGTATCTACTGACTTTCTGTCCACGATACCCGGTGCCTCATTCTCGATTGGTCTGTAATCTTCCTCTTTGATATCGCCCTTTCCATCAATAGGCTCACCTAAAGCATTGATGATTCGGCCGATAAAGCCTTCGCCTACAGGGATTCCGGCTTTTTTCTTTGTTCTTACTACTTTGGTTCCTTCATGGATTCCGTGGTCTCTTCCGAAAAGGATTACTCCGATTTCATTCTGACGGATATCCTGAACCATTCCTTTTACTCCATTATCGAATACTACGATCTCACCGTACATGGCATGGTCGATGCCGTATATTGTGGCGATTCCGTCGCCGACGTAGATTACCTCGCCGGTCTCGCGGCTCTCGGTATCGAAGTCGAAATTCTCTATCTCGCTCTGGATAATGGAGATTATGTCTGTTGCACTGATTGCGCCCACAGGGGTCACCTCCTGGTCAATTTTCTTTCAAGCTCACGAAGCTTTCCTTCGTAGCTTCTGTCATACTCTGTATTAAGAGTCTTAATCACATATCCACCTAAAAGTGTTTCGTCCACTTTCTGTGTAAGGGATATTTCATATTCCGGATATTTGCTTTGTAGCAGCGCCTTGGCGTCATTTGCTTCCTCGTCGGTTGCGGCCTCTGCACTGATAAGCTCAGCTCTTATGATATGGTTTTTCTCATCCCAGTATCTGTAATATGCCTCAAAGATTTCATTCATTTCAGCGGCATATCCAAGCTTTACCATTTCCTTTATGAAGCTTGTGATAAGCTTTGGCTCACTCTCAAATCCGTATACCTTTTCTATGATGTCATACTTTTTGGTCAGCGGTATAAGTGGATTTGCGAGCGTCTGTGCAAGCTTTTCTGTCACAAAGTATACTCTCTGTGCTTCCTCCACATCACGACGCTCTACAGCCAGCCTGTACAAAACTATTGCATTATTTACTGCTGCCTGTGTCATTAGCTTCACCTGTCTTTACAATCTTTCTCGCTGCTAAGATGGCAAGTTTTGCAATTTCAGCCTCAGCGGCCTTTGTTGCCTTCTCCTGCTCGCTAGCAATGTCCGCTTTTGCTTTTTCAAGCATACTGTCCGCTTCCTGTCTGGTTCTCTCAAGAGCCTTCTCCTGCTCGGCCTCAGCTCTTGCCCTGGCATCGAGTATTATCTGGTCTGCCTGAGTCTTTGCACTCTCGAGCTTCTTTTTATAGTCGCTCTTTAAGCTTTCTGCATCGTCCTGACTCTTCTTTGCTTCCGAGAACTGCTTCTGAATCATTTCGTCTCTCTGATTGATCACGCCCATTACGCGGTCAAAGAGGAATTTCTTAAATATCCAGTACAGGAAAAGCAGATTGACTACTGTCCATATTATGTTCCATGGATCAATTTTTAACATTGCTCTACCTTCCTTTCTGTTTCATCTGGTTGTAACTGTCAGTTACGTTGCCTGATTATTTAAGGAAGAGGATGATAAGTAATGCAATAACGAAACCGTAAATAGCTGTTGCCTCTGCAAGGGCACATCCTAAAAGAAGTGATTTAGAGATTTTGCTCTCAGCCTCCGGCTGTCTTGCGATTGCGTCTACTGCGCTGCTTGTTGCCTTGCCGATTCCAAGTCCGGCTCCGATTCCTGTTAATACTGCGATTCCAGCTCCGATTGCTACTAATAATGTTGATGACATAATGTGTTCTCCTTTTCTTGCTTATATGCTTTCTTTTGGTTAGCAATTATTTTGTTTCTTTTGTAAGCGAGGTTACATTTTCCATGCTTACGATGTGAAATTAAATGATGTGGTGTTTCATGCCTCATCAGGTCTTCTTACTCGGTTGCCTCCTTGATGAAAAGTCCTGTCAGGAATACAAATACATATGCCTGTATAAGTCCATCAAAGATATCAAAATAACAACTGAATACTGCCGGAACGATTGCCGGTACGACCATCTTTAAAAGCTCCATGATTACGAATGAACCAAGGACGTTTCCAAATAATCGCATACACAGCGATAATGGTTTGATAAAGATCTCAAGGATATTGATAGGTAGTATTACCGGCATTGGCTCTGCAAAGCTTTTAAGCCACCTTTTGGTGCCCTTTGCCCTGATTCCTGCCACCTCGATAAGAACTATACTCATTACAGCTAGTGCTGCGGTGACGTTCATATCCTTTGTCGGCGGTTTGAAGCCAAGTAAGCCTATCAGGTTTGCTATTCCTATATAGATGATTACTGTTGCCAGATATGGTATGTAATCCTTTCCTTTTTCTCCGAGTGTCTCACTGAAGAAATCATTAAGGAATTTTACTCCTGCCTCTACGGCTACCTGTCTGCGTCCGGGATTTTCAACTGAAAGATTTCTGCCGAGAAAAAAGCACAGTAAAAATACCGCTGCCATTATTATCCATGTGACTACTACCGACTCGTATATGGGTATGCCTCCGAATATCGGTATCTTGAATACCACGTCACAATTAAGTTCCTCTAACAGTCCATCTACCAGAGCATCCATCTGCGTTACCTCCTTTCTTTTTTGCTATATGAAATTTGACTGGCAAAGTTTCACTTTTTTTAGTTAGCTTTTTATACATTTTCAACAATTTATGTTTTTATTTTTGTGCAGTTTTTCTATTGCGTTTTGGGGATGTTTAGATTTTTTTTATTTTTAGTTGCGATTCATTAAAAATTTCCAAATAATTCGGGAAGAATTTCCCTTTTTTTCACAGTTTTTCACAATTCATTTGAATTGCGGGGTTGTGGCTATAGTACGGAACCCGGGCGGCAGGCACACACAGACTCGGGAGGGCTACGCTACGCTGCCAAGATTCTGTACGAAATTATGCTTGCAGGGTTTCTTTGCTTGACGAAACCGGCTTTTATGCGCCGTCCATGGCGCATACTACCGGTCACAAAAAGCGTGACCAGTAGCAATTTCAGCCATTTTTAATGCATCAGAAGATGCATGGGGCTGAAATTGCATAAAATATAGGTTATGGCGCATAGCTTGACAGCATAGTGTCAAGCTTGCGTTTTCATAAAAGCGCTATTTGATATGTTTGCCCAGCCGTCCATGGCTGGGCATTTCTGTGCTTCGTGGGCATAATTTCTACAGTATCTAGGCAGCTTCGCTATTCGCCCTCCCGAGCCTGTGTGTGCCTGCCGCCCGGGTTCCTCACGCTGTGGCTCTATTTACCTTCTTGTCGCTTTGCCCACGGCTATTGCCGTGGGCTCGCTCTGTGCGTGCCTGTTATTTTTTTTACTCTTTGCCCTCGGCCGTTGCCGCGGGCTCGCTCTGTGCATGTTTGTTATTTGTGTATGCTTTGCCCGGTCTCCGCCGGGCTCGCTTGGATTTGCTCGCTCTTTGCGAGGTTTTGCTCTGGCCTAGCCCAGCATCACATCGAGTGTCATCATGAGGCAGAAGCCCACCATAAATGCTATGGTGGCGCGGTTTGAGTGACCTCCCTCTGACATTTCCGGCACGAGTTCTTCTATGACTACATATATCATGGCTCCGGCGGCGAAGCTTAACAGGTACGGCATCACCGGCTCTATTATTCCGATGGCAAGTATCGTAAGTATTCCCGCTATCGGCTCGACTATTCCCGACAGTACTCCGTATACAAAGGCTCTAAGCTTTGAGCTTCCTGTGCTATGTAATGGCATGGATATGATTGCGCCCTCCGGGAAGTTCTGTATGGCTATTCCGATTGCCAATGAAAGGGCTGCTGCCCTCGTGATGGTGGTGGTTCCTGATATCCAGCTTGCGTAGAGCACTCCGACTGCCATGCCCTCCGGTATATTATGTAATGTAACTGCAAGCACCATCATTGTCTGTCTGCTTAAATTGCTCTTTGGACCCTCAACTGAATTATCGAGATGCATATGTGGTGTGATTGTATCCAGTATCAATAGGAAAAACATTCCGAGCATAAAGCCTGCTACTGCCGGGACGAACTGCATTTTTCCAAGGCTCTGTGACTGCTCAAGTGCCGGAATCAGAAGACTCCAGACTGATGCCGCAATCATTACGCCTGCTGCAAAGCCACTGAGCATTTTTGTGGTCTTTACGGAAAGCTCATTTTTCATAAAAAGTACACATGCCGCACCGAGCGACGTGCCTATAAATGGTATTAATAAACCTAATATGGTTGATGTAATCATGGTTGCCTCCTATTCTGCTGTTCTGCGGTTTTTCTATTTTACACAAACTTCCCATATATAAAACTATATTTACCGGAGAGTATACAGTTGTTCCGAAGAAAAAAATATGAGGAATACACTGTATGCTAGGCCGGTATCACAAAATAAAATATGGGAAGTTTGAATATTTTATTATTCAGCATATTATTTCTTATATCGTTTCGTATATCATGATATGAGGGTCAAAAGGTATTTTGCCCCTCATTTATGATTAATCAGATTACTACATGCTACGCATTCCCGTAATCTGACTCCACCTCGAAAAGCACTTAATGTAAAACAACCGCAAGCAATTAGTCTCCTCTAACCCGATTACAGTTTAATACACCTATATTATTTCGTCAACCGGCTTCTGTGAGCCTTACTCGTTACTGTTCACACCTAACAGTGTGACCAGCAATGATTACAAGCTACTCCATAGCTTAGATACAATCGAGTTATACTTCTTTACACAGCAATGCCCTGACAAAACGTCAGGGCCAGGTATCACATGCCACAGATGGCATATAAAATGGCTTCTAATACCGATTCCTGCAAAGAGGCTGTCTTCCCACACATATATTATCCTTTGTACGGTCACGAAGCTCCGGCACCGGATTTGGCGCCACCTCAAAGCGATAATCCTCCCCGTTTTTGCGGATATAATCCTCAATAAAGGTATGGCTCATTACATTTCTTACCGGGTCATTGACCATGCGCTGATATCTGATAAATGTTTCAGGAGCATTGGTTCTTACATCCACATACCTTTCACGGCATGCTGTGTCGTTTACCGTACTGCCAAGCACACACCTGACATACTCAATATTGCTCTCCAGCACAAGAGGAGCCGGGAACTCAGCGTCCGGGATGACCTCCTGCCAATCCTTTTTCTCGTACTGTCTTAGCAGCTCAAGTGCAATATGCAGGTGCTTAAGCTCCTGTTCAAACATAAACTGCCATATGCCACGTATTCTTGTATCCGTCTCCGTTTCATAACAGCTCCAATACAGCCAGCACTCGACATACTGATGCACAAGGAGATTTTCAAGGCGGCTAATGCATGGCTTCAACAGACTGCCATACTGTGTGACATGCTGTTCCTCGACCATTCCGATTTCCTGATATAGCCTGCGTCCCATCTCATCAGGCCAAAGTGCCGCTGTGTTCATATAGTAGTTCATAGTCTGCTGTTCTGCTGCTGTGATTACGTTTGCAGCCAGCACATCCATTGTCGCAGGGCATTTATCCGTCATCGGATATCGTATTGAATCATATGGATGCCTGTGATGTGAAATAGTCGGTCTGCCCGGTGTGATTTCCGTATAGCCTCCGACAAGCTTCTCTGCGTGCTCACCTGTGGTAAAATCAAGATAATCTGCATAGCGGTACAAATGATCAAAGTCCTCGAGCAAGGCAAAATCGAGCGCAGACTTAATATTTTTGTCATTTACTCGTTTTGCAAGATGCGCCGTCAGATCAACCGCAAGCTGCTCGTAGCCTATGGTGTGCTCCAATGCCGACTCATCTGCCGGCTTTAAATGTGTGAGTATTTTCTGCTGCTGTTGCTCACTTTTCCTGATGTATGCAAGCTTTCGTCTAAGCTCATCATCACCTACGCTTCTTGAAAACTGATGTGAAAACCACACGTTTTCAAATTCTGTACCATTCATCAATATGATTCTCGTCCTTGTATACGGATTTACCTCATTTTTGTTATATGGTTTTACCCAGAATTTCTCCCAGTCAACAAATAAATCGCCGGTTCTCTCCGGCCTCATTTTAAATGGATTCATAATACAAACATACCTCCTTCATGCTATTGTATGCACGAAGGAGGTATGCTGTGCGTATGAATCACATTCTAATAATTGTTTATATTCGAAGCTGAATCAATTACTATTGCTTTAATCCGTGAAGTTTAAACGGCGATGATGCTACATAATGCTTCCCATAAGTGTTGACATTACAATCATAACGAGTGAAAACATAAATGAATTAACTGAAATGAGTGTGGCTCTCTGCTCTGACGGTATCATTTCATTGAGTATAATATCCGTGCGCACTTCTATAAAATCATCAAAAAAAGAGCCCGCAAATCCGCCTAATACCATAACATATGGCAGTTCTGTAAATACCATTGCAAATGCAAATATAACACCTATACTACTTATAATAATGTATTTTTTATATTTCCATTTTGGAAAAAAGCCGGCTGCTTTTGCACCAAATGCCGCTCCAAGTCCCATCACAAAAAGTGCCGGTCCAAGCAGCGCATCATTTAATCCTGTAAGGGGAAGCTTCGCCTGTAAAAAGAATAGTACCAAGGTTGAAACCGCCCCTATAAGTGCATTTATAACCATGATACTTCTGGCCTTTTTATTCGTAATCATGAAATGCCAGCTTTCTCTAATGACATTTTTGAACCGGTATACTATTTTTGTATCTTTGTTTTCATTTGGGTTATTGTTTTCTGTGTTATCTGTATTTTCATCATTTGACACAGATACTTCATTCAGACTGCACGCAATTCCTATTGCTATGAGGCTGAATACAATATCAAAGGCATATGCTTTTCTGTAACCAAGCCACAGCGCAAAACCTGCGCACAAAGTAGCTGTTGAGCTTGTTATCCTATACAACATCATTTCAGTTGATGCAAATTTATTGTATTTTTCCTCCTGACCGGCAAATTTTAAACTATCATATGCCAAAGCTTCACGTGTACCTGATTCGAGATTGTAGCTTAAGGCGCTAAAGCCTATAGCAAATGCAACTGACCAGAAATTGTTAGACAGTATCATAAAAAGTCCCGATACAAAACTTACCAGACTTGCAAGCACCATGGTTTTCTTTCTTCCGAACACATCCGCAACAACCCCTGATGGTATCTCAAAGCTGCTGCTTACTATGTGAAATATACTTTCCAATATTCCTATCTCAAGCATTGAAAAACCTCTGAGCGCAAGAAGTGCAACCCATGAAGCCCCTGCTATCCTGAAATATCCTACCGTGGTCAGTGTGTACAATTTATGTATCTGTGCTTTAATATTAAATTTACGCATAAAAAAATCTCCTTTTCAAAACAGTTATCTTTAAATATTTTGAACAGGAGATAGTGCGTTTCAGTTTTATTTTAACTTGAGTTTAACTTAATTTATTTAAGCTGTTTACCTAAAAAAGAGCGCACTATCCCTGTAAACAGCTAAACAGTTACCTTTCATGAGGTGAAGTGTGGTTGTTTTCCAGCTCATAGTTGCACTCCTTTCGTAAAATCATCATTTTAATTATAATTTTTTTAAAGCCTGATTAATTTGCTTAACTCGGCTAGTATATACCTTTATACTTTGATTTGTCAAATATATATGTGTATTTAGAGTTTTCCGAATCAGCCTCATAAGAGCCTTTCCTGCTCTATTGTTTTATCCGATTCAAGAATTGCTTCTTTTAATTCAGCAAGCAATCCTGCGTCCTTTTTTTGCAACTTTTCCCTAGTTGAAGCCTTAAGTGGTATTCCCGCGTCTTTTTTTAATGCTTCCTCAAAATCCGCTACCCCCATTCTATAAGGCATTAGTTTTTCAAAAATCCTATCCTTAATAAACATGAATATGCTTATTCCTCCAAAATCCATATCTCCCCAATGGAGGAACTCACATTCCTTAGATACAATAAGGCTTAATTTCTTTAGAAAATACACTTCCTTAGGAGTAAAATAACCATGACAAAAAATATACAAGGTATTCTCATCATATTGCATACTTTCATAGTTAGCCTTATTTTCTATGGTCATAATTTTTTTGCATCCTGCAAGCGAAACCGGACTTGCATGCTCAAGTGTCTGCGTATTAATAATGGTTCCATAAATCTGCTTTGACGTATCAATAACACATGTATCATCAATTCTATATGACAATGGTCCCTTCCATTCCATTGTCTGTGCATATGACATAATACCATGCATCTTCAAAATTTCAAGCCCCGACTTCTTTTTATCCTCTTTGGCATCATCTTCCTCTCCCTCTGTATCATAATCCTCCATATCCTTCTCATAATATGGAGAATATTTAGTCAGAATTGATACCATCTTTTGTCGATAGCATTTTTCAAACTTCTTTGAATCATTAAAAACCTTTGCACTAAAAACACGCTCCCACACAGGCTCCTTTATTCTTGTTATAGAATTGATACACTTAAAACGCATATCCTCCTCAGCCTCTGTGACACTCTTTCCGGCTTCCAGACGCCCCAAAATATCATCATAATATCTGCATATCCAATCGCAGTCACCAACCTCTGATTTCCACTGCTTTACAGACTCTATTAATCTTAGCTGTTTTGCTCTTGAATCCTCAACACCCTCAAGCCGACACAGCTCCGGTATGCTGCTGACATCACAATCAATTTTTTTAATATCGCTGTTGACCTGAATCCAATTAATTCTTATCTTCCCATCGTGGCCTGCTTGTGTATTATTCTCTATAAACCTTGCCTGATCGATTAGTTTCCGGCGTCCACCAACAAATTCCATCATTTCTGTTATTTTGTTCAAATGTTTTTCTCCGGTTAGTTTTCCTGACCGGTATCCTTCGGTGTCTGTTTTTTTTATAATATAGCCTGCAAGCGTGTGCTTAATTGGAGTTTTTCCCATAGCATAATACCCCTATAAAACCATTAATACGTCCTATCACTTTTCCTCAAACAGCTCAATTTCCTCGCCAAGTGGTCCTTTGCAGAATGCTATGCGCGCCGGAAATGCTGGTGTTGATGCGATTTCTATATCCTTCGGCTTGATAAATACCTCGTATCCTGCTGCTTTTACAGCCTCTACACACGCATCCACATCATCTGTTGCGAATGCGAAATGACGAATCACACCTTTGCCCGGTGCATCATCTCCATCGTTAAAAATCTCAACAATTCCGTTTCCGGTATCAAGCATGATTCCTGCCTGCCATTCCCTTGCGACCGGGATTCCCAGAATGTTTTTGTAGAAATCTATTGTCTTTTCATATTCCTCTGTGCTGCTGCACTTCATAGATACGTGATGTATACCTTTTATTAAGCTCATTGTTTTTCTCCTTGAAATCTTTTGTTGAATATATTATATCTATCACTTCTTTTATTGTCCATATATACAGTCTATCATGATTGCGGCCACGCCTGCCTTTGCGCTTTCTCAAAATCTCCCTGCTCACTGCTAAATGCGCCATCATCGCATAAATCCAACACTGTTTCATCCTTCAGATACAAAACAAGCGTTTTTTCAGTCTCATCATCATCACCTCTTTTCCATATGTACCTTTCTACATCTGAAAAATCATACTGTTTTTCCTTAAAATGAACCAATGTTATTTTCTGCGTTGTATAGTTTATTTCATAATACCACAGTCTTGCCGATGCCAGTATACAGATAAATCCCGCTATTCCTATGATCATGGCAGTTTTTATGGCTGCATTTAATATGGCTGATGGTTTAAAAAAAGCATATCCTACCAATGGTACAATCAAGCCTGCTACAACCATTACCAAAAAGGCCGGTATTCCTATAAAACGTTCAAGTATCTGCTCGCTTACCATTTCGCGTTCCACTGCGCCCTCTGCGACTCCCAGAAACACCATACAAAACAAAAAGCTGACCAACAGTATAAGAAGAAATTTAAATATGTTTAAAAAACTATCTGTGAAAGTTAATATCATTTCAACAGGCTTTAGCTTTCCCACCAGGCGGCAGATAAAATATTTCTTTTTTATCCATGCGGTGGCATACGTTACGACAACGCTCAACACGGCAATAATCAGCCCATCCCCCTTTGAATCTGAGAATATGGCACACAAAAAATACTCTGCAAAAAAAATTATCCTGTATTTGCGTATTTTTTTTGAAATAATCCCGAAATAGCAATCCACCGAAAGTGCCTGCTGTCCTATAAACTGATAAATATCATTGCCGGTCATATCATCAGCCAAATTTGCTTCCACTCTCAGATATTTCTTATAAAACGAATCTGTAAAAAAATAAACAGCCAACACTACAACCCACTTAAAGATGTCATCACTTTCAAATATGATGAACATGCCTGCCATAAGACATATTACAAAAAGTACTCTCGCCTGCCTTATTGTTTTCACATTTCTATCTTCTATGCCCTCTGCAAAAATTTCTTCCGCTTTATCCATTTTCTTCCTCCAGTAATTCCCTGAGATTCTTATTTTTATTTCCTAAATCATCATGTAATATCTGTTCCCTGTCCCCGAATTTAACAAGCCTGCCATTATCAAGCAATCCGATATAGTCAGTTATGTCATTGACCTCCTCAACCAGATGCGTGCTGAGTATGATGCTTATGTTTTCTTTTTCTATTGTTCGGATTAAAAGCTCCCAGATGTCCGTTTTTACGACCGGGTCCAGATTTGCCATAGGCTCATCCAAAAGCAGAAGCTTTGGGTGCCTTGCCAGAGCAAAAGCCAGTTGGAGCTGCATCTGTTTTCCTGTTGAAAGCTCCTCAAATTTTGTCGTATATTCTTCCTTGGTGAACTCCATCATTTCAAGCATTTCATCAAAATGCTTCTGATCCCATCTGCTGTAAATACAGCTTAACAGCCTGATATTTTCGTCAGCCCTAATCCCGCCTATACACCAGCTTCTTCCACCGACATATGCCACCTCATCATGATACAGAATGTCAATTGCTTTCATTCCGGTGATATCAATATCATTCCATAATACCTTTCCACTCAGTGGTTCAATACGTCCGTACACTAAATCAAAAAGCGTAGTTTTTCCTGCGCCATTTCTTCCCAAAAGTGTCATGAGATATCCGTCATCCAGTGAAAAGCTGACATTTTCCATAGAAAAGATTTTCGTACTGTAAGATAAATTTTGAACCTCTAGCATGTTTCCTCCTCCCAAAGTATCCTCACCATATCAATAAACTCTGCTTCATCAAGCTCTGCCGCCTTTGCCTTTTCTATAACCGCGGCAAGCTCCTCCTCCACACTTAAAGTACGTTTTTCCTCGAGATATGCCATATCCGGATTGTCCACGAAAAAGCCCTTTCCAGGCACCGAATATATCATTTTCTCCTTTTCCAGCTCCTCATATGCTTTTTTCGTGGTAATGACGCTGACCTTAATGTCCGCTGAAAGCGCCCTTATCGATGGAAGCGCATCATCCTTATTTAATTTTCCGGCAAGTATTGCCTCCTTTATCTGCGTGGCAATCTGCTCATAAATTGGTGTTCCGCCCTTAGACTGTATGGAAATATTCATTTCTGCCTCCAGTAGTTCTTACCATGTCTATCACAAGTATAGTACCTGACAAAATCCCTGATATACATCCAAGCTTATAGAACTCATTGTCTATTCCTGCAAAATCAGAAAAGCTGCCATTTGTAACAATAGTCATTAAGCAGACAAACAACCCTGTGTCTATAACAATTTTTACCAACGCAATAAAAGTCTCATATATTTTTACAGACTTTGAAACACTCGCGTCAGCTAAACACTTTTCTAAATTTCTGCTGTCTTCTGCTGCTTTCCAAAAGATATCATTTATCGAAAAGTGTGCAAGAATTATGATATATGAAATAAAACATACCGCCACATAAAGCGGATGTGAAAAAAGCTCCAGCTTTCTGTGCCTTATCACAATAAACGCAGTGTTTATAAGAAGAGGAACACTTAAACACAGTAAATCAAGCATCACCTCTGTTAAAAATCTTGTTTTTCTTTCCTTCTTTGAAAAGGGTAAAAGCTCATTTATCTCGAGGCTTCTAAATACTGCAATGGATAGCATAAACAGAAATCCGGCAAATACAAAGCCCAACATGCCGCACAGTGTTGTCACAAGTAATACGATAAATGCCAAACCGATATGCCCCGGTGAACTGGATAACCATATCTTTTTTCTCTCAAAATAATCCCTGATCATTACTCATCACCACTTTCTTTTATTATCTCTTTCTTCTGTACGTAGTACATGATTTCTTTAAGCTCTGCATATCTCATATGCGGCCTGATTTCATGATTAATTTTTGCGGTTATTTTTGCTTCATCATATCTTATCAGCAATTCATTTGAGCTTTCGCTTAAACGCCCTCCGACTACAAGCTCCTTCGGTATCCTCTCAAGCAGTGTCTTGTCTCCGGAAACAAGCCTGTAGGAATCCCTAAGCTCATCCAGCGAACCGTAATAGAATTTGCTTGTGGTATTGTCTTTCTTTTGCAGCCATAAAATATAATCTGCAAAATGCTCAAGCTCCTCGACCAGATGTGTTGCATAAATTATGCATTTATTTTCATCTGCTGCAAGCTCCCTTATGGTTTCATAAAATTTATCACGAAATTCAACATCCAGATTTCCCGTAGGTTCATCAAAAAAGTACACCTGCGCATCATAGCTCTGTGCAAATGCAAGCTGTAGCAGTATCTTCTGCCCCTGCGAAAAATCCGAGACATTCATAATATCCTTTTTACTTTTAGAAATTCTAAGAGGTACGCCAGGAAAATCGATAAGACCATACTGCTTAAGAAGAGCCTCATATTTTTTCTGATTAAATCCGTCGTAATATCTGCCGTAATATTTTCCTATCGAGACAGCAGATATTTTTTCCATAAACGGCAATTCACTAAATACATAAGCTATTTTCTTCTTGTATTCCTTCTCATCCTTCTGCAGACACACACCGCCTATCACAATACCGGTGTCTGTCGAATCAGACTCTTTCATCCCCATAAGAACAGAAAGAAGTGTTGACTTGCCACAGCCGTTCTTTCCTATCACACCTACAATGCTTCCACCCGGCACTTCAAATGAAATATTGTCCAGCTTGAATTTGTCAAATGTTTTACTGACATTTCTGACTATCAATGCATTATTCATAAGTTACTCCTTTGTATGCAAATGGCATTTTTTACTTAGCCATTTATTCACTTGCGATTTATTCATTTTGCGTTTTTTGACCCGCCTGTTATATACACAGTATATACAGTTATATACAGGCTGTCAATATACTTTTATCCCCTATATATTTTCAATTTTATTTTCTTGTACTACCGGTAAAATATGCAAGTGATATGGTGTAGTTCGTTTAAACCTGTTATACTAGGATATATCAGAAAATAAGTACAATCTACAGGAGGATTATCATGATAATAAAAAACGGCATTGTAGCAGACCCTGCTTCAGGTCTCTACGAACAGATGGATATACTTGTAAAAGATGGAAAAATAGTAAAAATAGCACCTGACATCTCATGTGCGTCAGATGCTGCTGCAACTGAAAAAGAAGAAATAATAGATGCATCCGGAATGATCATAGGACCGGGACTTATCGACACACATGTGCATTTCCGTGATCCGGGCTTCACATACAAGGAGGATATCCACACCGGTTCCCTGGCTGCCGCAAAGGGTGGCTTCACAACTGTTGTATGCATGGCAAACACAAAGCCTACAGTGGACAATGTGGATACTCTAAAGGACAACCTCACACGTGGAAAGCAGGAAAAAATCCGTATGTATCAGGCCGCTGCAATATCGCACTCCCTCAAAGGACAGGATGAGGTTGACATGGCAGCTTTAAAGGAAGCCGGAGCATGTGGCTTTACCGATGACGGCATCCCGCTTACAAATGCCGCTTTCTGCTACAGAGCCATGCAAAATGCTGCAAAGCTGGATATGCCGATAAGTCTCCATGAGGAGGACCCTGCATTTATCAAAAACAACGGCATCAACCACGGAAAAGTATCTGACGCTCTCGGTATCTACGGCTCACCATCCATCGCTGAGGAAGCCCTTGTCGCAAGAGACTGTCTGCTTGCGCTGCGAAGTGGTGCTGATGTTGTAATACAGCACATCAGCTCCGGTGTATCTGTTGATATAGTCCGCACCTACAAAAAGCTTGGTGCAAGGCTCCATGCCGAGGCCACTCCACATCACTTCACGCTGACTGAGGATGCTGTCTTAGAGCACGGCACCCTTGCCAAGATGAATCCGCCTCTGCGCACTGAAGCAGACCGTCAAAAGATTATAGAGGGACTTATCGATGGCACAATAAACCTTATCGCAACAGATCATGCGCCTCACAGCACTGAGGAAAAATCAAAGCTTGTAACCGAAGCTCCAAGCGGTATCATCGGTCTTGAGACATCTCTTGCTCTTGGTATCACAAGCCTTGTCAAACCGGGCCATCTGAGCATGCTTGAGCTTTTGGAAAAGATGACTATCAATCCTGCCAGGCTGTACCACATGCCTTACGGTACTATCTCAGAGGGTGCTGCTGCAGATTTTGTCATCTTTGATCCTGACGAAAAATGGGTACCATGCGAATATGCATCAAAGTCATCAAACACACCTTTTACCGGCATGGAACTGACCGGTAAGGTTAAGTACACCGTATGCGGTGGAAATGTGATTTATTCGGATAAATAAATTGTGTATGCACTATTAAAAAAGCAGATTGTGAACGCATGTGTTCACAATCTGCTTTTTTCTACTTCTCCACCAGCTCCAGGCAGTCTCCATAGTGTCTCTGCAATGCATTTAAGTCCATGATCATCACATAAAATACTCTGCCATTGTGCACTGAATCCACTATCCTGCCATGGTCGAGCACTGAAATATATGTGCCGTCTGCTTTTCGCATATGAAAGAAAATATAATCATTTGAGTGGCCTCCGTTAATCTGCGACCATATGCTTTTTTGACAGCTTTCCTGTTCATCTCGGCGTATCAGATTGCGGAAGCTCTTACCTGTATATGCAAGCAGCTCATCCATGTTTTTACAGCCTGTAAGCCTAAGCAGCTCATTGTTTGCAAGCAGGATCTCATCATTTTCTTTATCTGCCCTGTAAACAATGAACGCTCCCGGCATATTGTCAATAATATCCTTCACGGCAAATCCAAGCTTCGCACGGCTTTTTATACGCTCACCCTCACGGTATGCCATGCAGCCGTTCTTCCCACGCATTTTCACCTCATAAAGTGCCATATCCGCACACCGCATGAGCTGTGAACGGTCATCAGCCAAAACAGGATACTCCGCAAAGCCCAGTGAAATGGTAAATGTATGTTCTTCACCTTTACAATAAAATTTCCTGGTTTCTCCTGTAAACTTCTTAAGAAAAGGCTTAACCTCCTCTACCGTGCAATCCGGCATAAAAATGCTAAACTCATCGCCTCCGTTTCTGCCTAGTATAACATCCTTTGAAAAATATTGCTTCATGCTCTCTGCAAGCTTCTGCAGTGCACCATCACCTGCCGCATGTCCATACACATCGTTGACCAGCTTGAAATCGTCAATATCAAGCATTGCCACAACACAATGCTTTTGCGGATTCTGTCTCATATATTGCTCAACCTGCTCATCAAAACCGTGCCTGTTGTAGATACCGGTCAGTGCATCGGTCACAGCAAGTCTCTTGAAATTCTTCCTGTTCTCATTGATTGAAATCAACGCTGCTGTAAGCCCTGCCAAAAGCAGGACAATAACTCCACCTCCGATGAACAGATATAGCAGATATCTGTTATTGTAAAACCCACTCTTGGGTAAAATCTCAAGCCTCCACTTGTCTCCATACACGTTAAAGTCATATATCACCGGATCGTTCAACTCTTCCTTTGAACCGTAAACCCACTCATACGTATCATCCCACGGCGAAGCAAACTTCTGCAGACTGTACTTATATCCAAAACTGGAAAGAGCCTCTACAGATTCAGAAAAAATTTCCGGAACCTTCAGTATAACAATTGTGAAGCCCCAAAAGCTCTTCTGACCATTTTCATTCTCCAAATAAACCGGATTGCGCACTGCTATACCATATCCGCCCTGCTTCAGCTCCAATGGTCCCTGCATTATTACAGTGTCATTATCCCTCGCATAGCGCGAAATCTCTCCCCTGTCACTATCATTTATCAGATCTATCTTACTGGATTCATTACTCTCCTCTGGATATATTTCAGTCACAACTCCATTCGGTGCTATCTGTATACTCTGAATCGAATCATCCATCATATTTGCTGCAATATCATAAAACCTATTTATATTTCCATCACCACTTATGATAACCTGCTTTAAGCTATCGGTAACTCCTATTCCCTCCATAAGCTCGCCATTTATACGCTCCGTATATGTCATCGCATTGAGCTTTGCATTTGTCCTGTTCTGCTGATCCTGACTCTCGCCGACTACATATATAGCGCGGATTAACGCACACATACCCAATATAAATACCACTGCCGGAACAATGAATCTCTTTTTTAGCTTTTTCATTTGTATCACTTCCTAAAATCAATGCCTATCTGTTCTATATGATTTTAATATTATAGCTTTACGATAAGAAAATGTCTATAAATTTACATAAATTTCCAACACTTTAAACTCATTAGCAAAACAAAAAGAAGCCTCACTCATTATTGAATGAAGCCTCTACTTTTATCATAAGTTATATTTGTTTATCCGGCAGCAAAAGTAATCTATCTATTACCGTAGCTGTCTGCACTGATATTTCAGTAACTTTAGATGATAGTAACTCCATTTCAGATCTTGTTACAAATTGCTGATTCTGTTTAATATAATGTCGCATTTCTCTAAAGGTACGCATAATAAAAATGCTTTGTTGCTCTGCTAATTCTCCGCGAAGTATCGTAGCAAGCATATAAATTCCCTGTTCTGTAAACGCAAACGGCATTTTTTTAATATTATAACCCTGCCTATTGCTCTTTTCGTTCAAAGTCGCAATTTGCGACTTTAAAAATTTCTCTGGTATTTCTTCTTTATTCAGCTGAAACATAAAATCCTCTGGAAATCTGCTAATATTTCGCTTTACCTGCTCATTTAGTCGTTTGACTTCTTACCCATAAAGTTCAGCTAAATCTTTATCTAAATCTCATATGAACATACTGCTGACGTAAGCAATATGTTCTAATTTCCATTTTCTTTTATCTTGTCATAATACGCTTGCCGGTTTTATAAATCAATTTTTCCGACAGAAATTATCTTATAAACAGCAAAAAGCTCCCGAAGGAGCTTTCCACGTTTTAAATGTACACTAATTCTCTTAACACAACCTCTTCTACATCATTCCATATTTTCCATGAAGAATGTTGTAAATTAGTACTATCCACAACGAAAACAGGTAATTTAATTATTCGTATTTTTTCCGATAATGTAAATCGAAATTACCATACCACCTAATATCATAATTAAGAAAATTTTATTCAAAATATCCCATAAAGCTATATTGAAACAATTGATTATTATAATACCTGCAAGAGGATATAGAACAACAGTTGCAAGTGTCCATATTTTTAAAGTTGTACAGATGTATATCCAATTTCCATTGTTAAAAGATAAACCAACTAGATGTATTCTAAAAATTCCTTGTGAAACATAATTTATCTTGTTGGCATCATAATATGTTGGTAATATGTCTTTTGCAAAGAAACAAAACCATGCACCAAATAGAAGCATTCCCACGGTAACCAGCAATATATCCCCTTTCATCTCAGCTAATGAACTTCCAGATACAACTAACATAATAATTTCTGTAATAGATATTAAAAAACATAACAAATATGCTAATATCCAGTTTTTTCTATGCTGGTGAATAGAATCCCTAACAGCCATATCGAGAGAGCCTACTACCAATTCATCGCTTTCTTTTTTATCAATATTTTTCTGTGTATCTATTTTTTCTCCACGTAACAATTCTGTAACGGTAACATCTAATATATCAGCTATTGGTATGAGTAATACGACATTGGGCATACTAAGACCACGTTCCCATTTGCTAACTGTTTTATCTGATACATATAATTTTTCAGCCAAATCCTTTTGAGTTAAATTCTTTTCCTTTCTTAATTCAGTTACAAATAAACCGAATTTTTCATTACTAATCTGATACATATATCCACCTCCTGCACACATATTATAATGAGAGCGTGCATAAATCAATCGACCAGCAGTAGAATTGCAGAATATTAGCACATAATTCATCAAATAATCTCCCCATCATGACTATTTGTCCTTCCGTGCATCAAGACTATAGCCATCAACCTGAATGGCTGTAGACACACGAGTATATATGTAACATCTTGTTTTCTTCTTCAATAATCTTACACTCCTATTTTGGCAATACTAATGGCGAATTTTTCAATAATCCTACAATAACAGAGTTGTATTTGGCTATTCCGTAATCCTCAACGATGCTTGTTATTCTAGCCCCGGCATCCTTGGAAGAATCGCCACACAGAAAGACTCTCTCATCCGCCGTTCCATAATCCAACACGATAAACCGATCATGGAATATGCCACCAGTCTTCTTCATTGACAGTTTTACAGTTGGATATTCCTTACGGAAATCCGTATATTCTATGTTGTGAAGTTTATTATTTCCAACATTATCGCTAAATTTTGAAAGTTCTTATTAATGCCTTACTCTGTTTAACAGCCAATGGCCCTTTTAAAACAGTCATCAGCATATATAGTCCTTGCTCTGTAAATACATGTGGATTATATCTACTCTTACTGTTAAGATTTGCGGTCAAAAAATCTTCAATATCATTCAACATAGTCATTCCACTTTCATAACCGGCAACAAAATCATTGTAAATTGCCATCCATTTTGCATTGTGCTTCTGCTTTCCGCTTAATTTGCGATTTTTATAATATTCTAATTCATCACGCCATGCGTCTCCATTGGAGTCTGACAGGCACTTACTCACCTGCAATTTCATATTCATTATAATCGCAAAAGTTTTTCATTATATCATTTTTTCAGTCAAAGTATGACCGCTAATTATATTTTTTTATCTGGCAATGAAAGTAATCTGTCTATTACCGGATGAATGATTGCTGTCTCTGTAATCTGATTGATGGCACAAAGTTTCTTCCCTGCATCCTTACTGGATGCTCCACAATGATATACCTTCTCGGTTTCTTCACCATAATCAAGTACAATCAATCTGTCGTGACAATCAGGATTCGGCTTAATCCGAATCGTTGGATATTCATTTTGAAAATCCGTCACTAAAGAGTTCGTAAGAAATCCTCTCCCACCTTTTCCATTCTCTGTGAATAAAACAACTTCCACGCCATCGGCTTTCTGTGAAAGGTGTTGTAATGATTTTGCATTCATATAATCATCCACAACATAGATTGATTTCTTTGCCTGTTGATAGATTTCTATGTAAGCAATGTCAGCTTCTAATTTCTGACCTTTATAAATAACAAAATTCTTCTTATCTTTATCCGTAATGAAGTTGTCTGCTAAGATAGTCACATCTTTTTGAATGGAATCTACTTTTTTCTCCATTCGATCCTGTCTCTCCGTTATCGTTCCAACCTTAGCTGTTAAAAGATCCATTTCATTTCTAGTAACAAACTGTTGATTTTGACTAATATAGTGACGCATCTCCCTAAAAGTGCGCATTATAAATATACTCTGCTGTTCTGCCAATTCTCCACGAAGAACTGTCGCAAGCATATAAATTCCTTGTTCTGTAAATGCATATGGCAAATATCTCCGCCCACCTTCTTGACCAGCGAAAAAATCATTTTTTCGTGAGGTCACAATTTGTGACCTCACGGATTCAATTTCACTAGTTGCCAATTGAAACATAAAATCTTCCGGAAATCTTTCTATATTTCTTTTTACCTGTTGATTTAACTTTTTGACTTCATAGCCATATATTTCCGCTAAATCTCTATCCAGCATTACCTGCTGACCGCGAATTATGTACACCTTACTCCGAATAACATCCGTAGTAATCAATTCTTTTGTTCCTTCCATTCTTCCTCCACCATGCTTTCCATTTGCTCCAGTTTCTGCAATGCTTTCATATATGCCATCAGTCTTTTATACTGATCATCTCCAAGACTGTGAATCTGCTTCAATATCTTAATATCCGACCTGGTAACTTCATAATCCATATCTGCATCTTTATACTCCGGATCAATTCCTTTTCCCGTTAAAAGCTGTTCCGGTGTAATATTCAATGCGTCACATATTGATAACAGACAGTCTGCTTTTGGATTTGTCTTTTTCTTTTTCCAGTCACTGATGTTGCTTGTTGCAATCCCGGTTCTTCTCGACAGTTCCAACTGGCTCATGTTCTTCTGCTCCATTATGCAAAAAATTCTTTCACTGATAATCATGTGTGTTCCTCCGTCATATTATATATCCGTATTTATAAATTTTATTTCCGTCTATACGGTCATTCTATCATGCTGCAGCATTTCTTTCAATAGAAATGATAATACTTCTGAATTTCTCAATATTTTCTGTTTTATATAACTTCATGTACAACTGTTTTATTCTCTTCATGCGAAGATAATTATCAGGATCCGGTAATTGGTCCAGTCCCATTGCGTCTGCATACTTTGCCACCATTTCTCCAATGAAATTCGCCAAATCACTCCATGCATCTCTTTCTTTTATAACCACTTTATTTTTAACCATAATTGAAATCCTTTCTTTTTTTGCAAATTGGCAAGCAGTGCCCCGGTATATACCCGGCGCATTTTTGCTTGTTGGGGAAAAGTCTCCGTTCCACTCCGGTTCTCGCAGAGCAGACGTCCACCGGACGTCTTGCGCCTCCAATCCCCTCGAACTGCGGATAAACCGCAGAGCCACGCTAACGCTTTTTATCAATTCACTTTCTCTTTTTTGAATCTTCCTCATATAGATGAATAACTGCTTCAAGTGCCTTTTTCAGAAGTTCTGTTTGCTCATTATTCATCATTTTTATTTCTGCAATATCCTCTTCATACAGCTTCCCCGTTTCATTTGCTTTCTTAGCATACTGATTGAGATTATTACTAATCCTTGCATGTAAAGATATTACCCGGTTCAAATCAGGCCATTCAGGGATTATTACATACCCGTTTATCGCCATCTTCCTGATATACGCACTCATATTTTGAACTCCGGCTTCCTTCATCCGATCATGCAGTATTTCCACCTCCTCCGGTTTAAATTTCACATAAATACCTTTTGAATACTCTTTCACTTTGCATTTCCTCCACTCTTTTTACTTTGTTTTTTAGAAATCACTCTATCAGGGCATTTAATGACTTTCTAAAAATAGGCAACAAAAAAGCAACCGATGTTACTCGATTGCCATGCTGCCACTTTTGCAAGATTATATACGCTCAAAAATTTGTTAGTATTGCACAAACAGTTTTGTGAATAATTCTGTCCATTTTCCATTACAAAATGATAATTGACTTTTTAGAAATAGTTGTTCTCTTTCTTCTTAAGCAATTCTTCCCACATGCTCTCAACCAATTCACACAGAAACTGCCGATTATCCACATCATCAACCAGAATCATTTTTTTCGCACCATCATACGGCGGTATCTTTCCTGTGAATTAACTCTTTTAAGACATTCTCTAAAATTTATCATAGCCTCCTCAGAATTATCTTCTTTCAATAACAACTGATATAAAAACTGTTTTTCCTTATCTGGTCTTTCAAAAAATCTCTGCACAGAAATATTCGGATCTGCTAACATAATCAAAACATGATTTTCATCTGAAATTTCATGTAAAATTTCAACCGAAATATTAGTATCTACAAATATTCTTTTCTTTGTTCTGGAAACTAAATCCTTTAAAATTTCAATTTCTAAGACAGTACATTCTTTCGTAACTCCATTTACCCACGCCTCATATTCATCTGGAGTTCTTCTGACAAATTCACCCCAATCCTGTAAATCTCTTGTGTAAGTAAGATTAGGAAACTCCTTGGTATCCAAATTTTCTAAAAGTCTATCCTGATAATTTTCTTCGCAGGCGATTTCGTCATATTTTTCTGCCAGAAGTTTTACCATTGTGGATTTTCCAGCATATGCTGTCCAATTAATAAAATAAACATTTTCAAACTTCACGACTATCTTGCCACACTCCAATCTATCTTATAGACTCAATTATCATATCAATAACAGCACCAACAGCTCTTTTAATATCATTGCCTTCCCATCCAAGTTTCCAATCATTCTCTGAATACACATCAGAAACAACATATATACCTGTTGCCACACATTTTCTATAATTAGCTATTGTAAACAAACCAACACCTTCCATTTCAACGCAAAGTGCTCCTTTATCACGATAATCCATGACTTGTCCCCACGTCTCTCTATAACCTGCGTCCGTCGTCCAGTGAATTCCTCTCTTATATGGTATTTCTGCACTTGTTATCATTGATTCAATCTCGTTCGTCAAATCCTTCGATGAATGAATTATATCATAATCATATCCGTACAACCTTGCTACTGCAGTATCATTAAAAGCACCGTCCGTAAGAATAATCTCTCCCGGAACTAATTCTGGTCGTAAGCCCCCGGCATAACCAACATGAATTAATTCTTTAACGCCTCCGGCAATTAAATCCTCCGCTTGTGTAGCTATCGCAGGCGAGCACATATGCCCTTTTATAAAACCAATGTTTTCATTTTTATTAAACACATACAGCTTCCCACCTAATGGATATCTATATTCTCCTACATTTCTTGACACCATTTCATCAAAAATGTCATCAGCAAGAAGATATACTCTATCCGGTATTTTGATTTTATCAATATCAAATCCAGCATTTTTTAATTCTACTCTGATAAGTTTCTTAGGATCTGTTAATGCATTATTTCTGTCCACTATTTTCTCCTTCAAATGTCATTCGGCCTCTCAATAATATCTTTTATATCAAAACTTATGTGTATCTTTTATATCAAAACTTATGTGTATCTTTTGAATATCCAAATTGTGTTTGAAACTTCTTATTGCACTTGCATATTCGCCATTTGTTTCTTCACTTTCCGGCCAGATTTTTAAGACAGCATTATCTAGCGAATATTCTTTTCCGCCGACAATTGCCTGAATATTCTCAGGAAACTCCAGTTGTCTCATTTCTCCTATACTATGCTATATGTAAAGACTTAATCAAAAAATCTACGACACTCTTTTGATATTGATCTTTTATGATATTTTCTTTGCTTTCTTCAATACTTCCATCAACAAAATATTTGCCGTTTTCTTTATTGATTGATAATGAATCAAGAGGCCATCCTTCAAATCTTTTTGATGAAGCTTTATCAATCATATAGAATAATCCGTTTTTTTGAGCTGCCATATTGTCCATAAACGATGAAATTACTCCGTGATTATAAACTGCAATTCCATCTAGGTAATATGCTGTGACTTTACCTCCAAGCCCTGCAATAAGTTTTGAATAGTAATCAATCATCTCTTCATCTGACAGTCTATCCATATTCATAGGTGTTCTAATATTTAGTCCCGGCTGACGCAAATCCTCAAAATCCAGTTCTTCAAAATATAATCCAGAATCATTACAAATAACAACATCAAAGTATTGTCCATAAAACTCTGCCTTCATAATAGCATTTTCTTCTGGTGTATTCCCCATTTCCTTAGGTTCTTCTATAACTTCGATATCTCTTAAAGTAATAAATTCAATATCATACCCTTTTAACAAATCCGAAAATCTTTTTACCTTTGATGGATTTGTTGTTCCTAATAAAACCCTCATATCGTCATACTCCTAAACTAAATCATCTTAAAAGCTTTCAACGCTTCTACTATTGCCTCTTCCTTCTCCTTTGGACACTTAGGCTGTCTGGAATCATCTGACTTAGGCTTGTTATAATTTTCTCGCTCTATAATCCCATACTTAGCCTTAACCTGTGCAATATACAGATTTGAAACTTTCATTCCATCATTATGCTCAGCCACGTGTGCTTTGATTTCCTCATAGGTTGCCTGTCTACGCTCCGCTTCGGTCCGCGCTGGGCAAAGGTCCCCTGGACCTTTAGCGCCTCTCCGCAGATGTCAAATCCAGTTCATCCATATCCAGTCTCACATTCACATGATGCTTCGCTTCATGAAGTTTGGACAATAAGCATATCGTCTCTACATGCGTCGTATGAGAAAACTGATCAAATGCCTGCCACTTCATGAGTTCATACTTCTCTTCACAGAGTATCTTCAAATCCCTTGCCAATGTTGCCGAATCACAGCTCACATATACAATCCTCTCCGGTGACATCGCAAGCATTGTGTCCAGACACTTCTCATCACAGCCCTTTCTTGGAGGGTCAACGACTATCACATCCGGGCGAAGCATATCTGTACGTCCGGTGGATGCTGTATCATCAGTGATTTTCTCAGTTTTCTTTGCATTCTCATAAAACTGTGGCAACACCTCCTCAGCCTTTCCTACGAAAAACTGTGCATTTGTGATGCCATTGAGCTTCGCATTGTTTTTGGCATCCTCGATTGCCTGAGGCACTATTTCCACTCCGTACACCTGCTTTGCCTTCTGTGACAAAAAGAGCGATATGGTACCGATACCGCAGTAGAGATCCCAGACATTTTCATTTCCTGTGAGCCCTGCAAATGCAAGTGCTGTGCTATAGAGCTTTTCTGTCTGCTTCGGGTTTACCTGATAGAACGACTGTGGAGAAATCTGATACGTGATGCCTGTCCCCTGTGGTGTGAAATCAGGGTAAGAAAGCAGATGGATGGTGTCCTCAATATATGGTCTGCCCCATATGCAGACTGTCTTTTTGCCGAGGATGACATTTGTGTTTTCCTTATTGATATTGTAGGAAATAGAAGTCATTCCATCGATTTTTGAGAGTCTTTCGCACAGTATATCTGCTGCATTCCCAGCTCGGCGTTTTGCTTCAAGACTGTCCCCATTTATCACAATACACACCATAATCTGCTTTGACGTAAAACCATATCTGATAAGCACATGGCGCACGAGCCCTTTGTGTGTGTTCTCGTCATACGGCGTAATGCCGCACTCATTCATCCATTCCTTTATGATGTCGAGTATCTCTTTGTTTTGCGGCACCCCAAGCTTGCAGTCCTCGACCGGAATGATATTGTGGCTTCGCGATGCATAAAAGCCTGTCACTATATTGCCATCCCTGTCATATCCTACCGGAAACTGTGCCTTGTTGCGGTAGCGGTATGGATTGTCTGCGCCAACAGGCGGCTGCATTTTACTGTCCAGCTTTGCCTCTGAAAATCCACCTATACGCATGAGATTGTTGCGCACCTTATTATTTTTAAATTCAAGCTGCTTTTCATAGGAGAGCGCCTGTATCTGGCAGCCGCCACACCTCTTGTGCAGCTCACATTGCGGCTCAACGCGAAAAGTGGAAGGGGTCTTAATCTCTTCCACTCTTGCGTAGCCATAGTTTTTCTTTAATTTTGTTGCGCGGGCTGTTATGACGTCACCAATCAGTGCATCCTTTACGAAAAAGGTCATGCCATCATAATGTCCGATACCCTCGCCATCTGTTCCCATATCTGTTATTTCAAGTTCAAATATGTCATTTTTTTTCATGCTTTTCTCTTCTTTATTTTATGTATAATGATATGAGGGTCAAAAGGTATTTTGCCCCTCATTTATGATTAATATCGTCCGCTTTTTACACACTTGTTCTACGGAAATTTGTCTCCATAAATCTGTTATAGCCCTGCCACTTTGTATCATTTTCAGGCACATTTACAAGCAGCTCCCTGAAGGTCTCCATCTTGGCATCTATGTTGTCGGCAAAGCTAAGTGCAAGTGCCTCGACAAGTGCCGGCTTTTTCGGAGAGCCAAACTCAAGCTCGCCGTGGTGGGCAAGTATACAGTGCTTCAGCTCGTTTGCGAGCACTACCGGGAAGCCGTCGATGCTCTTAATCGCATCGCCTACCCACTCTGCACCAATCATGATATGTCCGAGGAGCTGACCAGCGTCTGTATAGTCATTCTCCGGGAAAGTAGAAAGCTCCTTTAATTTTCCGATATCATGGAAAATAGCTGCTGTAAGAAGCAGGTCTCGGTTTAAAACCGGATACATTTTTGCAAAATAATCACAGTTCTTCGTCACACCGAGTGTATGCTCCAAAAGACCTCCTACAAAGCCGTGGTGCACGCTCTTTGCAGCTGAATGGAACTTGAAACGGCGCTCAAACTCCTTATTGTCAAAAAAGCTATGTAATAGCTGTGACAGGTACTGATTCTTTACAGAGCCGATAAAGCCCATGAGTTCCTTATACATGACCTCGACATCCTTATCGCTGACCGGCAGATAATCCGCAGGGTCATATTCTCCCTCGTTCACCTTTCTCGCACGCTTTATGGAACACTGCAAATTGCCCTGAAAGCTTGTGATATCACCGGTTATGGCTATGTAATCCATTGCATCAAATTCCTCAATGCCTACTGAGCCCACATCCCATATCTTGGCATCCAGCGTGCCTGTCTTATCCTGCAGGATAACATTGTCATAAGGCTTTCCGCTTTTGGTCATGGCTGTCTGCTTGCTCTTGCATAAAAAAATCTCATTGATTCTCTCTCCCTCGCGGAGAGTTGAAATATACTTCATATATCCTCCTAATTTCGGCTAATTCATCACTCCGATTTTCACCTGACAGGTAATCTCCGTGTAGCCGTTGCTTCCTTTTCTCTTTACTTTCAGATTGCAGGTATCCTCAGGCTTTTGCTTCATAAGCTGTGTGTTGTACGCGGACACATTCGACACCTCTGTATTGTTTACCGCAACTATCACATCTCCGCTTTGAAGCCCCGAGACAAATGCCGGTGAATCCATGGTAACCTGCTTTATATAAACACCCTTTGGGATGTTATATCTGTTTGCTATTTTTTCTGTAACTGTAGTACAGGTGATGCCTATGTACGGCACATCTGCGCCGCTCTCGAGCTTTTCAATGACAGGTGACAGGTCGCTTATGCTGACAGCTGTGAGCGTATTGTTTTCCTCCGCCGGATTGAAATCCTGCAGCGAAAGCCCTATGACCTGACCATCTGTATTAATCAGTATACCACTCTGTAACTTGTTGCTTGCGATATCTGTGGTGAGCACCGAGTAATTGTTGTCCTGCGCCGACAGCTCGTTGGTTGTTGACGTTACAAGACCTGTGAGAATGGCATAGTTTGCCTCAAGTGCAATGACAGATGCTCCTCTTGAAACAATATTTGAATTACCAAGCTCCGCAACCGCTATAGCCCTTATTGTGGCGTCGTCCAGAAGCGACTTATCCACGGAAATGATTGCTATACCTGTATTGCTGTCATACTTGACCAGCGCAGCATCAGCCATCATGTCATTTACAAAGGTTACACTAAGCTTATCCGCCTTATCCACTACATTTTTCTCTGTCAGAATGATTAGCTGCTTTCCATTGTCCCTCAGTATCACTCCCACTCCCTGACCCTCGGTCTCATAGGAATTGTTGAAAATATCAGTGGCATCTGTCACACCCGTGACTCCTACTACAAATTTCGTGGCCGAAGTGCCCACTCTGTAGAGCTGGTTCTGCACTGCCTGATAATCTGCGAGTGTAGGCTGATAGGTCTGCGAAGACGGCTCCGAAGAAGTGCCGGACTCTGTGCTTTGTGTACCATTTTCACTATATGCATCACTGCTGTCATCTATGCCTGACTGCTGTGTGGCTGTCTGCACATCATTATTATTTTTTCCATCTGAAGCTTTTTTTGATTGTCTGTTGATAACCGGCAGAAATATAGCAAAAACAATGCTTGCAGCCACTGCAAATGCCACTCCGCAGAGTGCTGCTGTACCTGCTTTTTTTGCAAGTCTTTTTTTATTCAGCGGTTTATCCTTTATCTTTTCTCTGATAAATTGCTCCATATTGTCACCCTGATTAGATGTCTTTAGTTACTATCTTACATTATATTCTGAATTATATTGCGTTGCAACCATATTTTTTGAGTACGGCCTTTGAGTAAGGGCTTGCGACATGTACCCGCCGGACTGCTGCACTGCTCCCAACTGTGCTACGTTGCGTGACTAAGAGTCTGTACGGATTATGCATTTACTTTTTCTATACATGACGAAACCGTCGCTACTCGCCTTCCATGGCTCGATAGCTCCTTGCCCCGGCATCCCTTTACATTTAGATATAATTTAATGTGGTTTTTTAAACAATTTTCGGCTATAATGTGTTAATATGAGTTTAAACCTCAACCATCTATTTAAGATATTTTCAATAAATATCTGATACAGCAATATAAGGATATAGAAATGAATAAAAAAGTTTACAAAACATTGGAATATAACAAAATCCTCACCATGCTAAGCAGCTACGCAGCATGTGATGAGACAAAGAAGCGGTGTCTTTCGCTTGAGCCTATCACAGATTTATACGAAATCAGACATCTGCAGACCACCACTGCCGATGCACTAAGCCGCCTGTATAAGGACAGCGGAGTGTCCTTCGTTGGCATACACAATGTACATGCTTCTCTAAAGAGGCTTGATATAGGTGGTGCACTGAATACAATCGAGCTTCTTCGCATCTGCAGTCTTTTGGAGGTTGCAAAGCGCGTGAAGGCCTATGGCAGAAGCGCCATGGACAATGAGAAGCAGGATTCACTCTCCGGTCTGTTTGCAGGGATTGAACCGGTTTCTGCGCTCTGCGATGAGATTAAGAGGTGCATTTTATCTGAGGAAGAGATTGCCGATGATGCGAGTCCTGAGCTTTTTAAGATAAGAAAGAGCATACGCGGCATGAACGACAGAATCCATGCGCAGCTCACCAAGCTCATGAACAACAGCACAACGAGGACATATCTGCAGGATGCGGTTGTGACCATGCGCGACGGCAGATATTGTCTGCCTGTAAAGGCTGAGGCTAAGGGCAATGTACCAGGCATGATGCACGACCAGTCATCTACCGGCTCTACCCTTTTTATCGAGCCTATGGCTGTCGTCAATTTGAATAACGAGCTCAAGGAGCTTTTCATAAAGGAGCAGGAGGAGATTGAAAAAATCCTTGCAGCGCTCAGCGACAAGGTTGCCATGAATGCGGCTGCCTTGGAGCAGGACTATGAGATTCTTTCAGAGCTTGACTTCATTTTTGCAAAGGCAAATCTGGCTAAATCATATAACGGTGTAGCACCGGAGTTCAACACCGAGGGGCATATCAATATCAGAAAGGGCCGTCATCCGCTTTTGGATGCTAAAAAGGTGGTCCCTATAGATGTACGGCTCGGCGAGGAATATAAGCAACTCATCATCACCGGACCAAATACCGGCGGTAAAACGGTTTCACTAAAGACTGTCGGACTTTTGACTCTCATGGGTCAGGCAGGTCTTCACATTCCTGCGGCTGACAGGTCAAAGCTCGCCATCTTTGAGGATGTCTTTGCGGATATAGGCGATGAGCAGAGTATTGAGCAAAGTCTCAGTACCTTCTCGTCTCACATGACCAATATCGTAAAAATTCTTGAAAAAGCTGACGACAGAAGCCTTTGCCTGTTCGATGAGCTCTGCTCGGGAACCGACCCGACAGAGGGTGCGGCGCTTGCCATCTCAATTTTAAACAGGCTGCACCGGTATGGCGCCATCACCATGGCCACCACACACTACAGTGAGCTGAAGGTATATGCGCTTTCCACAGACGGTGTGGAAAATGCCTGCTGTGAGTTCAATGTGGAGACTTTAAGCCCTACCTACCGCCTGTTAATCGGTATTCCGGGAAAGAGTAACGCATTTGCAATCTCATCAAAGCTTGGTCTGGACGAAAGCATCATCGAGGATGCAAAAAGCAGGATTAATGATAACGACCTCGATTTCGAGGATCTGATTGCAAGCCTCGAGTCACAGCGACAAACTATCGAAAAGGAACAGCTTGAAATCAACAGCTACAAGGCCGAGATTGAAAAGCTCAAGAAACAGCTCGAAGAGAAAAACGAGCGCATAGACAAGAGCAAAGACAAGATTTTACGCGAGGCAAATGAGGAAGCCTACAAGATACTGCAGGATGCAAAGGAGCTTGCCGACAAAACCATCCGCAATTTCAATAAATACGGACAGGGACAGGCTCCTATGAGCCAGATGGAAAAGGAGCGCTCCGCCCTTCGTGACAAGATGAATGACAAGGAAAAGAAGCTGTCAGACATCAAGAAAAACACTGCCAGGGCAAATCACAAGGCGCCTAAGAAGCTGCGCATCGGTGATTCTGTGCTTGTGCTCTCCCTCAATCTGAAGGGAACTGTCCACACTCTGCCAAACGCCAAGGGTGATTTGTATGTGCAGATGGGTATACTGCGCTCGCTGGTTAATATTAATGACCTCGTGCTCTTAAACGACGATGTCTCTCCTGCCAAGAAGTACAGCGGCAGCGGAAGCAAGATAAAGATGAGCAAGTCAATGTCAGTTTCATCAGAAATCAACCTGATAGGAAAGACTACGGATGAGGCACTTGCTCTCTTGGATAAATACTTAGACGACGCATATATCGCACATCTTTCATCAGTGCGCATTGTCCACGGAAAAGGCACCGGTGCACTGCGAAAGGCTGTGCATGGACTCCTTAAGAGGACAAAAACTATTGCGGAATACCATCTCGGTGAGTTTGGTGAGGGCGATGCCGGAGTAACCATCGCAACCTTTAAATAACGACAATTTACTTTTACGGAATATAAATAATTTTTAAGAAGGAGATTAGAAATGGCTGTTAAACAGAAAATACTGATAGTAGACGACGACAACAATATAGCAGAGCTTATATCTCTATATCTGACCAAGGAATGCTATGACACCAAAATCGTAAATGACGGTGAGCAGGCTCTTATCGCGTTTGAGCACTACAAGCCAAACATGCTTCTTTTGGACCTCATGCTTCCGGGCATAGACGGCTATCAGGTATGCCGTGAGATACGTGCAAAGTCCGATGTGCCGATTATCATGCTCTCCGCAAAGGGCGAGGTATTTGACAAGGTTTTAGGCCTGGAGCTTGGCGCCGACGACTATATACTCAAGCCCTTTGACTCAAAGGAGCTTGTGGCAAGAGTCAAGGCCGTGCTCAGACGCTTCCAGCCTGCAAAGCCGGAGGCCTATGCTTCCGTAGATATCAAGTGTGTGGAGTACCCGGGGCTTATTGTAAATCTGTCCAACTACTCTGTCACTTATGACGGACAGCAGATTGATATGCCGCCAAAGGAGCTTGAGCTATTATATTTTCTTGCCTCATCTCCAAATCAGGTGTTTACAAGGGAGCAGCTTCTGGACAACATATGGGGCTACGAATATGTCGGCGACACCCGCACTGTCGACGTACATGTAAAGCGTCTCCGCGAGAAAATCAAGGACAAGCCAACCTGGCGCATCGCAACTGTCTGGGGCATCGGATACAAGTTTGAGGTAAAATAAATAATGAAGCATACCATCTACACTAAGCTGTTAATCAGCTATCTGATTTACGGTGTCATCGCTTTTTTCATTATATGCACCTTTACACAGCATCTCACCACAGACTATATTGAAAAGCAGGAGGCTTCCAATCTCTACAGGGAAGCATCCATCATTGCAGGTGATTACGCCGCCGAATACTTTGACTCATCCATGTCGCTTAGCGATTTCCAGAATCACATGAAAATCGTAGCCGACTATATGGATGCCGAGGTATGGGTGGTCAGCCCTGACGGTGAGCTGCTCATGGACTCGGATGATCCGTCAATAGGCATTGATATTCAAAATGACAGTTCTAAGCCTGTAGTGATAAATGGCTTTGATGTCACCGATTTTGGCAGCAACAACTATATGATTGGAAATTTTTACGGCTCCTTCAAGCATAAGATGCTGTCCGTATTTTCCCCGGTAAATGTCTCGTACCAAAATATCGGCTACATAGTCATTCACAAGACAATGAGCCATATCACGGCAGGTGTAAACGGTTTTATGAATATCTCCTTTTACACTGTAGCGCTCATTTTTGCAGTGGCATTTATTATGCTTGTCATGATGAGCCGCTCCATTTATCGTCCTATCTCCAAAATCACAAAGACCGCAAAGAAGTATGCAAAGGGTGATTTCACTGCCCAGATTGATGTACATTCCAATGACGAAATCGGCTATCTGGCAAACACACTAAACTACATGGCAACGGAGCTTGATACGCTTGAGGAAGATCAGCGCAAGTTTGTTTCCAACGTGTCACACGACTTCCGCTCCCCTCTTACCTCGATAAAGGGCTACGTGGAGGCTATGCTGGACGGAACCATCCCAGTTGAGATGCAGGATAAGTATTTAAATATCATACTTTTTGAGACCGAGAGGCTTAATAAGCTCACCAAGAGTCTTATCGATCTGAACCAGTTCGGTCATCACGGCATACACTTGGATATTGCTGATTTTGACATCAATACAATGATCCGCACGACAATCCTTACCTTCGAGGGTAAATGCAGTGAAAAGGGCTTAAGCTTTGACCTGCTGCTCACCGGAAAAGAGCTTTTCGTGCGCGGTGATATGGTCAAAATCCAGCAGATTCTTTACAACCTGATAGACAACGCTGTGAAGTTTTCAAATAATGATTCGAGTATCAAGATTGAGACTAGTATCAGAAATGAAAAGGTGTTTATATCAGTAAAGGACCACGGTATCGGTATACCGAAGGACAGCCTTTCAAAGATCTGGGAGCGCTTCTACAAGAGTGATTTATCCCGCGGAAAGGATAAGCGCGGTACTGGACTTGGCCTGTCTATAGTTAAAGAAATCGTGCAGGCGCATGGTGAGAATATAAATGTGATAAGTACTGAGGGTGTGGGAACTGAGTTTATATTTACGCTACCGCTCAGCAAAAAAGAGGGGTGAGCACAGCTCATCATATGATAGGTGTGGTGGGCGCCTCGCTTTTTAGGTTGTGAGGCTGCCGGCATAGCACACAGTATATTCCTCAGAAAAATGTGAAGTCAGCCGCGGTTTTTTTGTCCGGTCAGATTACGGTTTTATTTACATTTTCTTTCTTTTTTACTTTATGGAACTCCGCGGCAGTTCACATTTTTCTTCGGAACACACTGTATGCTCTCCGACTAATTCAGGTTTACGAGCGAGGCGCTTTGCTACCTTGCATTCTGGCAGTGCCGGACTTATTTCACTGGCGTGAAATTTTGTCCGGCACTTTTTTCTTCTTAAAATTTAAAGCTCATTTCACTGATGCGAAATGAGCTTATTTAATAGTTATATATTGTTTATAAATATTCTGAGCCGCCTTGAAAACACAAGAAAAACTGATTTTAAATAATTACGCTTATATCATATTTTACGGTTCGTATTTGCTGCCGGCCGGGTCGGTTACTGTGTAGTCGCCGCCGGATATGTCGGCTGTGGTTTCAAAGTCTGTGATGTCCTGATTTACGGTACCATCGAACAGGTCATATGTGAAGGTGTAGCCCTGTGCCGATACTGCTTTGACATATATTTTGATATTGCTTGCGGCTGTGACAGGGATTAAGTCTTCGATTTTGACTGTGCCTTCGAGGCTATGGAGCTTACCGTCGTCCTCTTTTGAGGCATCAGAGGTATCATTTTCCGTGTTATTCTTTGAGCCATCTTTTTTGGCATCATCCTTCCGGCTTAAGGCGGATGTGATGGAATCTGTGTCTGCAGAGTCTGCACTATCTGTGCCGTTTTCTGCCAACAGCTGTCGGATATCGTATGTCTTTAGCTCTGTATCTGAGCTTGCAACTACGAGCTGCACACTGTTAAAGTCAAAGTAATCATTTCCCATGACCGCTACATCTACATCTGTGCCAAGCTTTATGCTGCCATTGTCAAAGGTTGGTTTATCGGCAAGTATGCCGGATGCTACATTTTTGAACACTGATGTCACACCTTCAAACTCATCGAGCACCTCTGTGCTTCTCTTATTTCCGTCAACAAACAGAAATGTCACATTGCCTGCATAGTCCTCAGACAGCGGAAGTGTGGCCTCACCCGTATACTTGATGCCGTCTAGCTCGAGCGGTATCTCGTTTGTACCGAAAAATACACTGGTTTTTGTATCCTCTGTGTACTCCTTTGGCACCACCGAGACAGAGACTGTGTATGTCATATCGGTAAAGTCTGCACTTTTTAAGGAAATGTCCCAGTCTGTTATGAGGCTGGCCTCCTCCTCAAGAGTTGACTTGATATCATCCTGCATGGTCTGCACATCGGAAAGTATCACCGATGTGTTGTCTGAGGTGTATGACATCTGTGTCTCGAGCTTTTTTATCCTGTTATTAAGCAATACTGCCCCCGCAATAAGTGCGGCGAGCAGTATTATGGTAATCGCATTGAAAATATTTTTTTTCAAATTCATATTATAGTGTTATTCCTCATCTTCCTCTGCAGCCACAGCTATTCCAAGCTCCTCAAGCTGCTTTGGATCTACAGTTCCGGGTGCCTCTGACATAAGGTCCGAAGCGTCCTTTACCTTAGGGAATGCAATAACCTCCTTGATATTGTCTGTATGCAGCATATGCATGCAGATACGGTCAACACCGAAGGCAAGTCCTGCGTGTGGCGGTACACCATATGAGAATGCATCAAGCAGGAATCCAAACTGCTCATGTGCGCGCTCCTTTGTGAAACCAAGCACCTCAAACATCTTCTCCTGGATGTCATCCTGATGGATACGCACTGAGCCTCCACCGAGCTCTGTACCATTGAGTACGATATCATATGCCTTTGCACGAACTGCGCCCGGATCTGAGTCTATCTTGTCCCAATCCTCCTCCATAGGCATAGTGAATGGATGATGCATTGCCATAAATCTGTTTTCCTCATCAGACCACTCAAGGAGTGGGAACTCTGTTACCCAGAGGAAATTGTACTTGTTCTCATCAATCAGGCCAAGCTCAGCTCCGAGCATGAGACGAAGCGCTCCAAGTACATTCCATACGATTTTATTCTTGTCAGCTGCGAAAAGGAGTAAATCTCCCGGCTTTCCGTTCATCTTTGCAACAAGTGCATCAAGCTCAGCTTCTGTCATAAACTTGGCAAATGATGACTTGTATGTGCCATCCTCATTGATGCACAGATAAGCAAGTCCCTTTGCTCCACAGCCCTTTGCGTGCTCTACAAGCTTGTCAATCTTCTTACGAGGCATCTTTGCCTGTCCCTCTACATTGATACCACGGACAGAGCCACCGTTTTCAAGAGCTCCTGTGAATACTCCAAAGCCACAGTCCTTTACCACTTCCGAAACATCGCAAAGCTCCATACCAAAGCGTGTATCAGGCTTGTCAGAACCAAATCTGTCCATAGCCTCCTGCCAAGGCATACGCTTAAACGGAATCTCAACATCCACATTAATAACCTCTTTGAAAAGGTGCTTTAACAGTCTCTCATTTACCTCGATTACATCATCGATATCTACGAATGAAAGCTCCATATCTGCCTGTGTAAACTCAGGCTGTCTGTCTGCACGCAGATCCTCATCACGGAAGCATCTTGCAATCTGGAAATATCTGTCATAGCCTGAAGCCATCAGAAGCTGCTTAAAGAGCTGTGGTGACTGTGGAAGTGCATAAAAATGTCCGTGGTGTATACGGCTTGGCACGAGATAGTCTCTGGCTCCCTCCGGTGTAGACTTGCAAAGGATTGGTGTCTCTATCTCCAAAAAGCCCTCGTTTGCCATAAAGTCACGCATCACGCGAAGCACATTGCTTCTGAGCATGAGATTTCTCTGGATATCAGGGCGGCGAAGATCCAGATAACGGTATTTAAGTCTGATGTCCTCGCTGGTCTTTGAATTCTCCTCAATATGGAATGGAGGTGTTTGTGCCTCTGACAGCACTCTGATTGATGTAGCGATAACCTCGATATCACCTGTCTTTAAGCTCTCATTGACAGCAGCTGTTCTCTTCTGAACAGTTCCCTCAACTGCGATGACGAACTCACTTCTTAAGGTACCTGCCTTTTCAAAGCCCTCTGCACCTACATTTTCCTCACCGAATACTATCTGAAGTATTCCGCTTCTGTCTCTTAGATCTACGAAAATGAGACTTCCTAAATTTCTTCTCTTCTGTACCCAGCCCATCACGGTGACCTTCTCACCGATATTGGCATTTGATACCTCTGTACATCTATGGCTTCTATGTAAGCCCTGCATTGATTCTGCCATTTTATACTCCTTATATTTCTACTATATATTTATTCTAATAACTGTTTGGTACCGCTGCTACACAGCTAATCTGCTGCTTATCAGATTCCTATCTGTTAAAGAACTCAACAAACTCCTCGTAGCCCTCTTTCATAAGCTGCTCCTTCTGGAATTTCTTGTTCTTGTTCATGCGCACAACAAGCACCTGCTGTCCGTATGCTCTTGCGTCTTTTGCCTGGTTCATGACATCAACAAGCTTGTCTGCCGGATATTTCTTCTCAACCAGATAAGCCACCTTCTTTGGACTCTCAGGAATCTTGAAGCCACTCTCCATGAGAAGCAGGATAATTCTCTCAAAACCGATTGAAAAACCACAGGCCGGTACATCATTTCCGGTGAACTTTCCAATCATCTTGTCATATCGTCCGCCACCGCCACAGGCTGCGCCAAGCTCAGGCATTGATATCTCAAAAATAGTTCCTGTGTAGTAGCTCATTCCACGAACAAGTGTAGGGTCAAATACGAGCTCAAACTTTGCTCCCTTTGTGGCATTAACAGCAGTAGCTATCTCTGTCATATTTGTAACCACTTCTTCGTCTAAATATTCACCGAGCTTTTCTGAAAGTATATTTACACCCTCAGTGACATCCCTTGTCTGCTCCAAAAGCTTGAACAAATCAAGATATTTGTCAATATTTTCCTGTGGGTAGCCATCCTGTGCAAGCTCACTTGCAACGCCTTCCACTCCTATCTTGTCCATCTTATCGAGTGTGATAAATACGCTGTCGTAGTCCTCCTCAGCAAAACCACTGTAAGCTGCCATTGCCTTTAGGATTCTTCTCTCGTTGATTCTTATCTCAAAGTTCTCGAAGCCGAGTCTGCCGATTGTGGTAGTGGTTGCTGTAATCAGCTCTATCTCTGCCAGATTGCTTGGCTCTCCGAGTATATCTATATCACACTGTGTAAACTGTCTGTAGCGGCCTCTCTGAGGTCTGTCTGCTCTCCACACACTGCCCATCTGAAGTGCCTTAAACGGCGATGGCAGGTTGTTGGCATTGTTTGAATAATATCTTGAAAGTGGCACTGTAAGGTCATAGCGCATTCCAAAGTCTACTACATCCGACTCTTCCTTTGCTGTCTCCAGATTCAGCTTCTCGCCTCTCTTCATTACCTTGAAGATCAGCTTCTCATTTTCTCCGCCCTGCTTGCTTGTGAGATTTGCTATATTCTCCATGCATGGTGTCTCTATCGGTGTAAATCCGAAGCTTCTGTATGTATCCTTGATCACGCTTGTCACATAATCACGGATTTCCATCTCTGCAGGTAATATATCCTTCATGCCGTTGACCGGCTTTTTGCTCAGTGCCATTTGGTTTCCTCCATCTATATTAAAATATTGAATTCATTAGCTATTCTATTATACTTTTCGGTTTTGCAATCGTCAAGGGTTACAGGGGATTTTGCTGTATGTGCTATAGGATGTACTACAGGACGGACTGTAAGCCACGGCACCGCCAGGGCATACGCATATGCTTTGCTTTCGCTACGCTTTGCTGCTAAGATACTGTACGGATTATGCTTTTTGCGCTTCTATGCTTGACGAAACCGTCGAAACGCGCCTTCCATGGCGCGGTTCTCCTTGACTTGCCCTCCATGGCAAGTCATTTCTGTGCTTCATGTGCATAATCCTACAGTATCTAAGTGGCTTCGCTATTCGCTCAATCAAATGCATATGCGTATGCCCTGGCGGTGCCGTGACTTGCAGACCTTACTCTGTGACAATATTTTCATTTGCACGGTTTCTTCCTAGTTTCTTCAATAAACTTGGTTGTACTGCAAAGCTAACGAGCATCTGCTGTGAAAGGTTACAAATGCTAATGTGCTTCTACTGCGGTGAATTGCAAATGCTAATGCACATATACTGCGGCGGATTGCAAATGCTAATGCACATCTACTGCGGCGGATTGCAGATGCCGCACGGAGACAAACCCATGGATTTTGCTTCATCAAGCGTTACCTCTGTGTCACTCTTTTTCAAGGTCCGACAGCCCGCACGGTGATATTTCTTGCCGTTCGATGTGATATGGACCATCGTCTCGCTGTTTGAGGAATCTGCAGCGCTATTTTCTGCTGCTGAGCTGTCTGAGCCTGATGATGCACTTCCTGTTGTACTGCCTGAATAGCCGGATTCTCCTGCCACGCTTCCAGCGCTGCTCTGCAAGCCTTCATTCTGCGGTGTATCCGTCTGAGCGCTCTGCTGCGGAGTGGTGCCATCCAGCCAGCTGTCACCATTCTCATATTTTATTCCGACTCCGGGCTGCACATTATAGCAATAGATATTAAAAAGTATGCCGCCACCGTTATCCTCAACCGACTTTGCCTCTATAAGAACGCCGTTTGCAACTAGATTGCTGCCCGAGAACATCGGAGTTACTCTGTAAAGCACATGATTTCCTGTATTGTTTACATAATCCGCTACCAGATTCTCAAACGGAAGCATCCCCTCCACATTCAGGTATCTCGTGCCGGTAATAAGGTTCTTTGGATTGGCATTCTCGCCGGCAAGCTGATAGCCAATAAGATGACAGCGATTATATAAATACCTGTCCTTTATCACATCATACTTCACCGTATGCCAGCCTGATGGCTTTATCATGCCTATCTTGCCACGCTCCTCAGTCGGCATGATATCCTTGCAGATATTGGCATAAGCCACACCGCATCTGCCAAGTGAATCCAAATCACTGTAATTTTCAAAAGCAGTGGTAGTCATATCGCTGTCCGTAAAAAAAGGCTCATTATTGTTGACAGCCACATATGCCTTGCCATCATATGCCGGAATAGCATCGAGGGAAACATAAGAATTGTTGTTTACAAGATCCTCCTGTGGTCCATCCACTTTATCCTTGCTGCCTAAAGCACCGGAAGAATCCTCACCTGCCACTACAGCTCCTGCGGCATGCCCGGCACCTTCAGTGCCGGATAAATCAGCGGAGGTACAGCCTGTAAAAATTGTAGCAATTGTAAGTAACTCACATAGTGTAATTGCTGCTGTTTTCCTTAACTTTAGCCATATGTTCATATAAAATCACTCTTTCTATCAACCGATTGATATTGGATTTTCCCTAATTACAATAAATTAAATGAATACTTAAATTACTAAACCTAATATACTTTTATTTCCTCGCATCATTTATTATAGCAAACAATTGTTCGTTTTTCAATCCTTTCTTATTTTATCCCATCGCAGCCTCGTAGAAGCAAGGCGTAGATAAAACCGTTGCCGGTTGCAACAATGTGAAACTCGCAACTCTCTCCTAAGCGGATTACCACCACAGCGTAAGGACCGTAAGCTCCGCCCGGTCGTGGTGAACACGGACTCTCGTTTTCGCTACGCTGCGCTGTTAAGATACTGTACGGATTATGCCTTTGAGTTTTTCTAGGCTTGACGAAACCGTCGAAACGCGCCTTCCATGGCGCGGTTCTCCTTGACTTGCCTTCCATGGCAAGTCATTTCTGCTCTTCATGAGCATAATCCTACAGTATCTAACCAGCTTCGCTATGCGCTCTCACGAGAGTCCGTGTACACCCCGCCGGGCGGAGCTTACGACCCGAACTCAAAAAAGCCACCCCAGGCATAACACCCGGTGTGGCTTTTAATCATGTATTATGAAATTATGTGAATCACCTAATGTGAATCAACACTGCTATATTGCTGAACAAATCTACTCGCAAAGCTTAGAAAACTCATCCGCAACAAACTGAACCTTGGTTCCGATAATAACCTGAACAGAATTCTTGCCAGGCTTCATAACGCCTGCAACACCTGCAGATTTAATCTTCTTGTCATCAACCTGAGTGATATCCTTAACCTCAAGTCTAAGTCTTGTGATGCAGTTGTCAATGCTTGCAATATTGTCTTTACCACCGCAGCCCTCAAGAATAGTCTTTGCTACTGCTGTGTAGTCATTGTTAGTAAGCACTGCCTTCTTCTCTGCCTCGACATCATCGTCCTCTCTACCAGGGGTCTTAAGATCCCATTTCTTGATAGCGAAATAGAATACAATGTAGAATACGATAAAAGCTGCGATTCCAAGAGGAATAATGAGCCATGTCTTTGCTGCAGCCGGAAGTGAAGACGAGAATAATAAATCCATCGCACCGGCTGAGAATGAGAAGCCTGCTCTAAATCCAAGAGCTACTGTAATCATTGTGAAAATACCATAAAGTAAAGCATAAATCACATAGAGAACAGGAGCAAGGAACATAAATGCAAACTCGAAAGGCTCTGTAACACCACAGATGAATGCACAGATAGCTGCAGAAGCAAGGATACCGATGGCAGCCTTTTTCTTAGCAGGCTTTGCACACTTAACCATGGCAAGTGCTGCACCAGGAATACCAAACATCATACATGGGAAGAAACCTGACATGTACATTCCGAGGCTCCATGAAACATCCTTTGATGTCTCGCCTGCCCAGAAATGAGAGAGGTCTCCAAGTCCGATAGTATCGAACCAGAATACGTTGTTTAATGCGTGGTGTAATCCTGTAGGGATTAACAGACGATTCAGGAATGCATAGATACCTGCGCCGACTACGTCAAAACCAACGATTGCTTTACCGATAGCTACAAGAGCACCGAAAAGTAATGGCCATACAAACAGTAATACTACAGATACAAGGATTGAAACAACACCTGCGATAATTGCTACGCAACGCTTGCCGCTGAAGAATGACAGCCAGTCAGGAAGCTTTGTATCCTTAAATCTGTTGTAACACAAAGAACCAATAACACCGGCTAAGATACCGATAAATGGGTTTGCAATCTTGTCGAATGCAAGTGTCTTTGTAGCGCTGTCAGCGATAGATGGCATGATTTTTGTAACAAAGTCTGTAGACAGGAGTGTTGTCATCATCAGCCATGAAGCTAAAGCTGCAATACCGCCGGTACCGTCGTTCTTTTCCGACATACCGACACCAACGCCGATTACAAAAAGAATGGCCATGTTGTCAATCAAAGCGCCCCCTGCTTTAACTAAAAACAGACCTATTAAATTACGCACTCCCTCGATGTCACCACCCTGCATGGTTGCAGGACATAAATAATATCCAATACCCATGAGGATACCACAGATAGGAAGTACTGCTACGGGAAGCATTAAAGCTTTACCCAGTTTTTGAAGAAATTTCATAAATTTCCCCTCCTTTACATTATGTATACTAAACTGGAGATACTCCAATAAAGTTCGTTATTATTATATAATTATATTCAAATCTACGCGAGACTTAAAATCTCATCACCGGCGGATACATCCCCCTCTTTGAGCATCTTTATCTCACTATAATCAGCAGTGTTGCCAATTAAAACCGGAGTAATGACATTAAGATCTGCTGCCTTAATCTGCTCCAGGTCAGCCTCCATCAAAAGGTCGCCCTTCTTCACCTGATCACCAACAGAAATATGTGATGTAAAAGGAGCACCCTTTAGTATCACTGTATCCAGACCAATGTGCAAAAGCAACTCGACTCCCTGAGTGGTCGTCATGGTAAAAGCATGAAGCGTATCAAATACAGCTGTCACCTCACCATCCGCCGGAGCGTAAAACCTGCCCTCAGAAGGAATCACGGCCACACCGTCTCCCAATATCTTCTCAGAAAAAGTAGGATCCGGAACCTCTGTAATAGGAACCACTCTGCCGTTGCACGGAGAACAGATCACCTTTCCCTTTGACTTATTCTTAAAAAAACCTAACATGATATCTCCTTTCCGTCGATATACACACTCACAATATCCAAATCATCATTGAGAAGCACAAAATCTGCTCTCTTTCCTGCAGAAATGCTACCTGCTTCATCATAGATACCAATCTCCTTAGCCGGATTGGCTGTAGCACACATAATTGCCTCCTCAAGCGGAATACCTGCCTGCCTTACTGTGAAACGCATACAATCCATCAGATTGGTTGCCGAACCGGCAATTGTCCCATCATGGAGTGTGGCAAGCGGACCTCTGACTGTCACGGCCTGTCCACCGAGTGTATACTCACCATCCTCAAGCCCTGTGGCTCTCATGCTATCACTTATTAAAATCATGCGCTTCGCACCAAACATGGCAAATGTAGCCCTGATAACCGACGGGTGAATATGCACTCCGTCACAAATGAGCTCCGCATGACACTTTTTTGAATCTCTCACAGCCCCGATAACTCCCGGATTCCTGTGATGAAGCGGTGGCATCGCATTATACAAATGTGTGGCATGGCTTGCACCATGCTCAATAGCCTCTACCGCTGTGTCATAATCAGCCGCTGTGTGTGCTATTGAAACCACAACACTTCCTCTTACCTTGTCTATAAACTCAATCGCACCCGGCTCCTCCGGAGCGATATCTACAAGCTTTATCAAGCCATGGGCAGCATCCTGAAGCTCGCAAAAATAATCATAATCACATCGCATGATATTCTCTGCCGCCTGTGCGCCCTTTTTAGAAGGACTGATAAAAGGCCCCTCCATATTGATACCTACAAGATGTGCACCACCATGATAATTATAATCACCGGCATTTTTCATGACACTCAAAAGCTCATTCCTTTGAATGGTCATAGTAGCCGGACACACGCTCGTCACTCCGACAGAAGCCTCGTATGCTGTAATCACATCAAGTGCCTCTGTGGTGCCGTCACACATATCAGCTCCCTTGCATCCATGAAAATGAATATCCACAAGACCCGGTATCATGATAAGACCTGATGCATCTATAATCTCCTGCGATGCGCTGTCATTAGCCGCGTCCGTGTCAGTTGTTCTCTCCAAAACACTGTCAAAACGGCCATCCTTAACGACAACATCGCCTTGCATAAAGCTGCCATCCTCTGTAAATACCCTTGCATTTTTTATTATCATATACATGCACCTTCTCAACTAAAAAACATCTACAAGCAACTCAGTGCAGCCTCATCCGCTACAAGCGTAACATCATTATGCAGCTGCAATACAGAAGCCGGCACCTGTGGTGTAATCGGTCCAAAGAAAGCCTTGTGCACAATCTCTGCCTTATCCTCACCACTTGCAACAATAAGAATCTTCTTAGCCTGCATGATGGTCTTGATGCCCATTGTATAAGCCTGCTTCGGAACATCATCAGCCGATGCAAAGAAGCGCTTATTGGCCTCAATAGTAGACTCTGTCAGATTCACACAGTGTACCTGTTTGTCAAAAGACTCGCCCGGCTCATTAAAACCGATATGACCATTGTGCCCGATACCAAGAAGCTGTAAATCAACACCGCCAAGAGACTGAATCAGCTCTGTATAGCGCTTGCACTCCTTCTGTGAATCCGGCTCCATGCCGTTTGGCAGGTGAGTATTCTCAACCGGAATATTCACATGATCAAACAAATTCTGATGCATAAAATAATAGTAGCTCTGGTCATTCTCACGGCTTAGTCCCTTGTACTCATCAAGGTTCACCGTCATAACCTCTGAGAAGTCCAAATCCCCCTTCTTGAACCACTCAACGAGCTGCTTATATAAGCCGATAGGTGTAGAGCCTGTAGCCAGTCCCAATACACAATTAGGCTTCATAATCACCTGTGCCGATACGATATTTGCAGCTTTTCTGCTCATATCAGCATAATCCTTAGCATGATATATTCTCATGAAAAATCCCCCCAATTCGTAAAATATACCCAATACTATCTGCACAACCTTCAAATGTGCTACTTGATTGCATATATGCATTTTACCTTATATAGGACATTTTGTCCAGTACTTTTTGTTATATTTTGCACATTTTGTAAAAAAAATATTAAATTTTAGTGCAGTAAAGTGGTAAAATTGCATAAAACAGGCAGTTTTTAACCTATATTTTCATTGCTGCTTCTCCATACAAATACATTGCATCCAGCAACGTCTTCAATTCAGAGGTTAGCTTTGAACTGCCATATGCTTTTGCAATGTAGTTCATCGGCTGATAGTCCAATATAGTTTCTGTATTTCCATTCGATACTATCGTCCTCATGCCAGAATAGAAATTTCTGTTTGTACAAGTTACTTCTATATAATACATGTCTTTATCTTTCGAACGACATGGTGTAGCATAGCCTATCATATCTCCGCCCACATACGTTGCAAACGAATAATTTGATATATCTCTGCCGGAATCAAGCTTAAAATAGTGTCTGAGCTTTACATCATCTCCCACCACAAGGCTCGATCCGTAATAGTGTATTCCACTCATTGAAAATTGGCAGATACTTGAATTGGCAGCATACTGCTTCAACGTTGCCTGTGGAATTTGTTGTATCGTCTTATCGGCATTCGTAAGGCTTCTGTTGGCTAATGCATATGTCATAAATCCAAAATACTGCTGTGATGCAGCGCCATAATTCAACATCGCTTTTACCACCGGCTTATATGCTGCATATTCTTTTGTATTGCTTGCCAATAAGCTCTTGGCATAATCCTCTACTGATGTTGAAAATGTATCCAGCACTTTTCCACTATTAGAGAGTAACTGTAAATTTACTTTTCCGGTCATCTCAACTGCGCTTATATCAATTTTTGAGCAATATGATTCGCCATCTCCAACCGGACTCCGGTTCAATGCCACATAGTGTGGTGTTCCGCTGTCACCTTCATAGGTGTACTTGACCATGCAGTCTCCTATGTCATATGTAGAACCAGTCATTTTCCAGTAGATATTTAGACCGATATTATGATTCTCCAATAAGGATATACTCTGGCTCTTCGATACACTTACCTTTTCGCTTCCTGTGTTTGTATTTTGACTTCCAGATGAGGTATTTCCCGGATTTGCAGCTTCTGATGAATCTCCATGATCTCCGTCTGCCTGTCCATCTGTTACCAGATACCATATTGATTCTTCTTCAAAATAAACATTACCGGAAGCATCAAGTGCTCTTATTCCTATACAAAAAGCTCCTGATTCCGAGGCATTTGCCGGTGTTATTTTAAGCTTATTCTGTGCAGTTTGTTCTATGTTTACCGCAACATTTTCTTCTTTTTCACTTATATACCATTCGTATGCAACATTATCTACATATTTACTTACAGCCTTGCCACTCTTATCATAGGTTGTCTGCTTTGTTCTAAGATTGCATGTATATGAGGCGCCGCGGTTTATAAGCATACCAGAGCTGCCACGTTCTTCATCGAGTGTATATGTGGCAGGAACCACTTCATACTCGGCAGTTTTCTCACCGGTACGTTTTTCCTTGCCATAATAGTAGTGATAGCGTACTGTGAGTTTTGTCTTTCCAGGCTTCATTCCGGTATATTTCCACTCATTACCGGCATTTGATATTTTTATGATGCTTTCATCCTGAGAAATTACTGAGTCAACTACATATATGTATTTTTTCCCGCCAGCCTGCGACCGCGCATCCTGTGTCAATTCGCCTTGTCCGTTAGTTCTGATATTTTCTGTCTGATTGACACACACTGTTCCGGCTGCAAAGTCTATATCAAAGCCATCCTCAGAAACAAGCTTAGCATTTGTCTTAGATACCTCAGCAGTTCCATTGTAAGCAATCGCAGTAATATCAATATCCTGAGGGCTGTACCGGCTCAGCCAATTCGTGGATAAAATAAAATATACCGCATCCCCAAGAACTCTGATTGTATATGAGTTCCGGTCAATTTCTTGCTCACTTCCGTCCGATATATAAAACAGCTTATATGAATCACAAGCCACAGAAAGATTGCTCTTTGATACACATACTGTCAAATCAGCGCCTTTTCTATAAGCGTAGCTGCTCTTAGTGAATACAAATCCTGATTTATATTCTGCCTGTGCAGTCTGAACATTTATCGATGCACTGTCTGAATTGGTGTCTGCATATGTGATTGTGTGAATCGGTGTCAGGGCGAGAGTGAATGCTATTCCTAACGCAATTGGTTTTATCTTATTAAATTCCATGTAACCTTATTCCTTAATTTCCAGTTAATTACTTTGATGCGGTACCTAATTCATAAATCGCACAGTTCAAAAGTGTGCTATAAAATTCTTCTAACAACCGGATTAGGTGGAATTTCTCTTTGAATGTACAAAAGCTTTCCTCTAAAATAAAATGGTTTATTTGACAAAAGTAAATCATTTCCTAAAGTATCTTTATTCTCTACAAGCTTTTTAATTCTGACAAACTCCGCATAATTATTATATTTCATTGCTTCTTTATATGCACTCGTCACCAAATACAGCTTTATATCCTTATATTTAAAACGATCATTTTCAAAAATATACTTAAAATCCTGTTTTAAAAATCTGTTTATGGCAGTATCGAACTTCTCATTAATCGCTGAAGTAGTATAAGCTCCCGGTCTACCGGTATTTTTAAACTCCATAATATAAAGAACATAACTGTCACATGTGCAATCAACAGCCACAATAAAATCCACTGCTTTTGGTGTTTCCCCCTGTAGATTTAATCCCATATAATAATCGTCTATCTTAATCCCTATATACTGTTCTTTATCTAATGTATCATCAATAGCCACCTCAATACCTGCATCTTCGATTTGATGAGTCGTATAATTACAAAGCTGTGCATCATTCTTAATTGTTTTTATCATTATTCTCCCTTTTCACTCATTTTCTTAAGTAAACCATTTATCAATACTTCTCTTTCCTCGATTATTTGGGCTGTAATATCCTGAAAATTGTTATCATCCACTCCAAATTCATCAATATTCATATCACGTGTACAGCTTTTACCATCTTTATATTCCATTAAAACGGGTTCATAATTTTTATTATTCAACTCACCAGCCAATATTCTGTTATTAAGTTCATTAAATACATAATTACTGTGTGAAGCCATAAACAATTTCACATTTTTGTTAACAAGTCTCGCAAAAATTTTCATTAGCTTCACTTGATTCTCCGGATGCAAATGTGCCTCCGGTTCCTCAATAAAAATAATATCTGAAGGTCTAACACCCTCATTTGAAGACATTTCATTTCTTACACAAAAATCTGTTGGATACACATTAACTATATATTTAAGATAAGCTGTAATTGGCGATATTTCTGATACCATTGAAGACACATCCCTCATCTCCATAGGCTGAGACACCAAGTCACTTTGATACATAATTGTTTTTTTCTTGGTATCAAAAGTCACTTCTCCTTTCAGGATTTCATCTTCTATTTCCTGTGCAACATCCGTAAAATACTTTCTTCTGTCAATTCGTATTGTTGATAATTCCATATAATAATCAGAAATGGGTTCCGAAATACTTGGGATTTGCAGGTTTCCTTTAATATATGCTCTATTTTTAGATAATTCTGCCAAAATAGGTCCAAATGAATTCATGCCTGTATAAATACCAGATCTCGAAGCCGGTAAAAAATAGACATTTTGTACTCTGGACAATAGTTCAACAGATACATGTGAAAGTAAAGAATATACTTTATCATTTATAAGATTAATGACAGAACTTATCTTATTATTTTTAAAAATATAAATATCCAGGCGTTTTTTTCCTTCTCTCGACTTATGAAAATCAGAGCTTGTCTTTTTTAAAAATACAGGCTTCATATCAAGTTTAATCGAAATCTTTTGTTCCTTAACAAAAAAGAGAAGTTCCAATCCATTATTAACTTGTAACGACACACGAGGATTTCCTTCTATAATATCATCATATGTTCCAAAAGTATTTCTCAAAGAATTATCTAATGCCTGAACCATATCTGTCTTCAATCTGGAGGCCATACACTTTATTATCTCATCTGTAATGTCGACCTCATTCTGATTATCATCCATAGCAAAATCCATCACAAACTTTTCGACCTCAGTGTTTTCTCTGGAATAAAAAACAGGCCTGTACATTCCGATATTCTTTGCATAATTTATAATATTCTTTAAATATAAATATATTAACTGCATTGCATATGATTTTCCTATATTATTATCACCATATACAACAATCATATCTTTGTCCAAATCATATTCACAATGCTCTATCGGTCCCCAATTATCTATTCTAACTTTCATCTTTTCCCCCTATAAATCAAAAAACGCAACCATTGGCTCTTTAAAGTAACTCTGCTTTGTATCAAATGAATCCTCTACATCTGTTATCTGCTCGTAATTAAAACATCCTACCGGATACTCATATATAGACAATTTACCTTGAATTTCATTGTCACAATTTGGGCAATAGAAAGTATCTTCACCTTCATATTCATATTCTTCTCCCATGCTTCGCTCATAAGAACTAACATAATCAACATCCCATTTTACATCAAATTCCTTGCCACATTTTCCACAATGACATATTGACTTTTCTATCTTGATCATATAAATATCCTCTATCTCAATCAAAAATTACTATTATAGTCTCAAGTATATTGGATTCTTTGTTAAAATACAATTCAAAATTTGCCAAAAGCCTCAAAAAATAATCCGCTATACCATATGAATAGTATAGCGGATTTACCCCCAAAATACAATTTAATTTATTCAGCCCTACCAAAAAACAAATGCCTGTGGTAAAATCATTCTCTGCGGCATCAAATGTACATCCTGTCCAACCTGTAACCAAACCTGTAAGGATTTCGTGAATAATCCGGTCTCCATGTTCCCGCTGTCCGGGGATAGCCGCACAGGAATATTCACAATCAAAAAGTTTCTTTTTGATTGAAATAAAAATATTATCTCTTTTAATATTTTGAGTCACACCCATTAATCTATGTCATTTTTGCTTTAAATCAAATATAACCATACCCTAGGTAGTACATCGCATTTCTGGCTTTTTCAAATCTTTCTACATATTCTTTAACTGTGTACTCTTGGTTATTCACTCTTGTAAATTCAAGAAATTCCGTAAGGTAAACAATATTTTCAGCCTCTAGTTTATAACGATCCAAAAACTTTTGACCTTTTCCTCTATGTCGGTTTACATATTTAATTTGAATTTTAAGTTTTTTTGCTATCCTTTTTTCTCTTACCTTACAATCTTCTTCTATTGGATTTGTACACCACTCAAATTTCTGTCGACAAATTATGTTGCTTTGCCAATCATCCAAATTCAGAAAATAATCAATTTGTTTTTCTAATGTAATCATAAGCCACCGTGAACTATATACTAGTTTTTGAGATTTAAATGAATTTCTCGAATCTTGAATGTATTGCAATACTACATCCAAAAATGCAATTGTCATAAATGCCTCAAGCAACGATGACCAAAAAAAATACTGCATGTCCATATACTCTACATAAGAATTTTCAAATCTTAACTTAGATAACAGTTTATAAAAACACACCGAAGACATTCCGGCGGACAATTTATCCAGAGTCATGACCAAGCTTAAAACAGCTGTCAAAATATAGTATAACTTTCTGTATTTAAAACACACAAGACAGACAATTGACCAAATTAGCGAGCCTATATATATCAATGCCCTTAGTAGAGAATTGTATTTTGTACAATACTCAGCTGCAATATCTCTTACTTTCTCAACTGATACTCCCATTTGTTTTAGATACAACAAATATCGGTCATTACTTTTTTCCGTTGTTTCAAACTTATCAGGATCCTTATTAATCGCAAACCAAATACTACTTTCACTATGTATGTCACATTCTGGATAAATTCTTTTTATATCCTCTAATACTCCTGTATCACTTGCACTCTCCGATATAAAGAAGCATTGTCCGCTTAAACTATATTCCTCAAAGGTTTTATATATATAGCTTGGCTGAATATCTATTGTATTGTATATACGCATACTGATACATACAACAACTAAAGGATATAAAATGGTAAATACTGCGAAATACGCAATTTTATTGCTATTAATTCTAATCACCCCATTTCACTTTTCAAATTTTAACGCATTTTCAATAATGGCAATATTATTTTTCACAAGTTCTTCAATAAAATTATTAAGCTTGTGAGAAGCCACAAAGTAACGACCACTAGAAGCTACTACTTAATTTGATTATCAATTTCAAAACCACCATCATTTATTTCAGACAACCTACAAACAATTGAATCAATAATCTCCTTTAATTTTGGGTAATTCTTCTGATACAATTTTTCATCAAATGTATACGGTTCTTCATTTTCATCAAAAGAATAACACTCATCGTACAATCTCTGTGCTTCTTCATTTAAATTCATGAGTAATTCATCTTCTGTAACCAAAGGATACTTTCTTCTAACAAGATTATTCTCATCATATATCCAAATTGGACCATGAAGGAACTCATTCATCAGTTTAATCTTATACTTCGGCGAACTCAAAGGAACAACATAATTGTATTTTCCCTTTTTAATAATCAATCCTATAAACTTTCTCGAGTTTTTATGATCTGCATTTGAAAGTATCTTTTTAGGTTCAAATCTTCTTAAATAAGATACGTATTATTCTGTAACTTCATATAATTCCATATTTTCTCCAAACATACTAAAAGGGTAAAGCAATCACCTTACCCTTTATGTCACACTTAATGGCAGTGAATCTCCAAAGGATAAATATTTCTTTCCTTGATATTATTATATGCTCTAATGAAAAAAAATACAGTGTTGACTTTCTAAAAATATATGATATAACGTTATACTTTGTTTTAATAGCTCCGTCTTTGAGATTTCGCACCAGTATATTTTTGAAATGTTAACAAGGCTAGATTTTAATTAACGCTTGCAATCATCCCCAATTCGAGTATCAATGCATTGGCCGCGAACTTTCCGGGTGGAAGCCGCTCCATATCCATGTCTGTTTTTAAGGAATCATAACCAATAAGAATACAATCAGCTTATTTTGTACTTACGCTAAATTCCCCTTGCAACCATTCATCAAAAGCTCCTCCTTAATATGTTCATCACATATAACACCAGAAAAAGTAAACGTCAAACCATGCGCCAGTCATTAAAATCAACGCCGC